>LSQX01143238.1_pt1 | contig 42269 bp, 33 predicted proteins | sample 654561 | NCBI WGS metagenome assembly LSQX01 (sample SAMN04489861, study PRJNA283612) | anaerobic digester metagenome | isolation source: 4 biogas reactors fed with cattle manure at either 37C or 55C with and... | place: Denmark: Kongens Lyngby | collected 2014 | reverse complement strand
AATGTGTTGCATTATTTAACACAAACTGCTGCCGGAGAGATGAGTTCCGAGTTCAGACTTTCAAGTTTAGAACTCAGAATTTAGAATCACATCTCATTTCTCATTTCTCACTACTCACTACTCACTGTTCACTGATTTTTAAATTCTCCAGGGTTTCCTGTAATGATTTTTTATTGCCGGTGATTATCAGGAGTTTATCTTTTTCCATGAGTGCCGTATTTCCTTTGGGTATGAAGTAATGTTTTTCGCGGTTAATCATCACTACCAAAGTTTCTTCAGGTATGGGCAGGTCCATCACTTTGTTACCATCGCTGATAGTTTCTTTGTTGATTTCAATTTCAGTAACAATGGATTTGATATCATCAGAAAAATCGACGTCGAAATTGAGCAGTTTCCTGATGTTGCCCGGCCTTTCGGCAAGTTTCAGCCATTTTGCAATAATTGGTAGTGAAGTGCCCTGAACGAGTAGCGACACTAAGGTGCAGAAAAACACAATATTAAAGATCAGCCGGGCATGTGGTACACCTTCGGTGAGCGGGAAAATGGCAAAAATGATGGGAACAGCGCCTCTTAGCCCTACCCACGAAACATAGGTTTTATCCCTGAACGGCATTTTTCGGAATGGCAGCAGACTGAGAAAAACAGTGAGTGGACGGGTGATGAAAATCATCGAAAAACTGATAATCAATCCGGGAACAATAATGGGTACAAGCTCGCGCGGATTAACCAGTAACCCAAGCGTGAGGAACATAATCAGTTGGCTTAGCCATGCCAGACCGTCAAAAAATTTGAGAGAAGAACGCTTGTGCATAAACTTTCCGTTTCCGATGGTGAGACCAGCAACATACACCGCCAGATAGCCATTTCCTTTAACAAAATAGGTCAGTGAGAAAATGAAAATGCAGAGAGTCAAAACCAAAATAGGGTAGAGCGAATCATTGCCAATTTTAATTTGGTTAATCAGATATACGCTAAGTTTCCCCATGCCGTAGCCAACCAAAGCGCCGATAATGAGCTGTACAATCACTTGAAGCGCTACAATCCAGTAGTTGGGTACAGCATTAAGTTTAATCACTTCAATCAGTGTGATTACCAGTATATAAGCCATGGGGTCGTTACTTCCGCTCTCCAATTCAAGCATGGGGCGGAGGTTGTTTTTCAGATGCAGCCCCTTTGAGCGGAGAATTGAAAATACCGAGGCGGAATCGGTAGAAGACATTGTGGAGGCTAACAAAAATGATGTGAGCAGCCCAATGCCGGCAGATTTCATGCTCATTCCCAATATCCACCAGACAAGGATCCCGGTGAAAAACGCAGTCAGAAAAACGCCGAGTGTTGCTAAAATCACACCCTGCTTGATAATCGGGCGTATTTCATTGATTTTTGTGTCCAATCCGCCGGAGAAAAGAATAATACAAAGCGCCAGCGTACCGATATTTTTCCCAATCTGAATGTTCTCAAACTGAATTCCAAAGCCATCGCTGCCGAAAATCATCCCCACCGACAGGAATAACAAAAGTGCCGGAATCCCGAACCTGGAACTTGCCTTTCCTGCCAAAATACTCAGAAAAAACAGTACCGACAATACCAATAATTGCAATTCAATCTGTACGTTCATCAGTGTGTAATCAACTTAATCGTTTGCGAATACGAATTTACACAAAGATAATTCATTTGTAAATAAAATTGCCAGGTTAGCGACGACGGCGCTCTTTTTCCTGTTGAAATTTGATAAAGGAACCTTTTATAAGTGCTTTTGGATATATAATCTCGCTGAAGATGAGGAAAAATTATTGAAAAATCAGGTCTTCTTATAATGCCAACTAAGTTGGTTGCGGAACTCTGAGCTTTCCTTTGTTTCTCGCTGATTTTCGCAGATTTTCTCCCACAGATTCTCGCAGAGCCCTTCTACTGGCTACCGGACACTGAACGGACACTGAGCCTGCTCATCCGTGGTATCAGCGTTCTGTTTTATTGAAATTCTGAACTTTGAACCCGAAACTCTGCGAACTTTTCTTGTTTTACGCTGATTTTCACAAATTCTTAATCAGAAACATCCATTTTCAAGATGAAGCTCAATATTACACAAATCTGACAAATTCATGCATCGGCAAAACCTCTATTGTTTTATCATTTATTGCTATTTTGTCTTTCTGATCCAGGGTAACAATATAGCCTTTATCAAAATTAAAGAAATTCATAGCTTCCTGTAAACCATCTATTTCACGTTGCATATTATCGTGATTTAACTCTATACATGCCTGAATCAGTAAAACCGGCATACTCTGTTTGGTTACAATAAAATCGCACTCTTTATTATTCTCACTAAAATAAAATGTTTGATACTGTTTTCGGCGAAGTTCCCAAAACATCATATTCTCAAATTTACGCCCCATATCAGGAGAAAATGAGGGAGATATTGCAGAATGTAGTCCATTGTCGATAAAGTAAACCTTTTTCGGATTGATTATTTGAGCTTTATAAGAATAACTGAAACGCGGCATAAGCTCAATTAAATAGCTTGATTCAAACAGAGATAAATATTCCTGTACGGTAGTAGGGCTTTTAACACCAATGATATTTGTAACCTTGTTTGCAGAGATTAAATTGCCAACATTTGCGACTAAAAACATCAGTAGGTTTCGCAAAGCTCTGTCGTCTCTGATATTATTTCTTACGGCAACATCTCTGAAGATTATATCATTAACTAAAGCATGAAGAATATCTGTGTTTTCAGTTTTTATAAATTGGGGCATTCCGCCCGTTTGAAGATAATTGATTAAAGATTCTTTGTTTTGCTCAATCGACTTAAAATCACAAAATTCAAGGTATGAAAACGGGAACAGCTCTTTGGAAATATGTCTTCCGGTCAGTTTTGTTCCCAATTCACGGCTTAACAACGATGCATTTGAACCTGTGACAACAACACAATAGCCTTCATCAAGCTTACCACGCACGTAGATTTCCCATTGTTCAACTACCTGAATTTCATCAAAAAGCAGCGTTTTTAGATTGCTTTTTTCTTTTAGAATTTCATCAAGCAGACGAAAGTCTGAAAATTCAAAATTAAAGAGCTGCGGTGTGTCAAAATTAAGATAAAGCCACTCTTTCTTTTGCTTATTAATCAATTGAGACAGAAGTGTACTCTTACCACATCTGCGAATTCCTGAAATAATAAGAGCAAAATCATTCTCTATCGTTAGTTCATTAAGCAAGCTTCGTGAATAGCTCTTCTGCGATAGCACCCTTTCTCTCTGTGTGTCAATCACTCCTCTTAGATCAGTTAATAAAATCATAACTATTTTTTGTCAAAGATGATTATTTATTTTCATTACTGCAAATAGTTGTCATTCTAAATGGAAACTACTTTTCATTATAAATGGAAGGTATTTGTTATTAAGAATGGCGCTTATTTTATAATTTTACTATATCTGCAAAATGTCTTTGAAATATTAGTATTTAGCCTTATTGGAACTTGATTAGGTGGAGATTAAGGTGATTAGTACAAGCTTTTAATGTACGGGCTTCTCTATGTTTCTCGCTGACTTTCGCAAAATTTCTCCGTTGATTCTTAATCCGTAAATATCCGTGTTGAGCCTGCTCATCCGTGGTATCGGCGTTCTGTTTTTATTAATTTGCCACTAAATCTCACTAAACTTTTTCAATGATTTTTGTAGCATTTCTTGTGAAATTTGTTTCTCGCAGATTTACGCAGATTCCTTTGTTGGTTTTTAGCTTTTGGCTATTAGCTGTTAGCTCTTGGCTTTTTCTTTTATCTTTCTTGTCTCATTTCTCTGTACTCAGTACTCATCTTTTCCTAAAATGTTAAGGGCTTGCACTTTTTCTTTGAACTTTTCTTTTTTATTCCAGTTTATTAAAAAGGATTTCAGCGGATTTCATTTATTAATTCATTTCATTCTTAAAAATTCCAAATTATGGCAAACAGAATAACCAGTCTGGCAGAGTATTTCCAAAAGTATAATGAAAGTGTTGCCAATCCCGAAGGATTTTGGGCTGACATCGCAAACAGTTTCCACTGGCACAAAAAGTGGGACCGCGTTCTCGACTGGAGATTTGATGGCCCGGGAGCGCCCGATGTGAACTGGTTCGTTAATGGCAAGCTGAACATTACCGAAAATATATTTGAGCGGAATATGTTTCTGCGCAAAAATCAAACTGCAATTATCTGGGAACCCAATAATCCTGACGAAAAGGAGATAAGGCTCACCTACGCCGAGCTTTTTGACCGGGTGAAACAGTTTGCCAATGCCCTGCTGAAAATGGGAATAAAGCGTGGCGACCGCGTTGCCATTTACCTGCCGATGGTGCCTGAGCTGGCTGTTGCCATGCTGGCGTGTGCCAGAATCGGTGCAATTCATTCCGTTGTTTTTGCCGGATTTTCATCCACGGCTCTTGCCGACCGTATCATTGATACCCGCGCAAAATTAGTGATAACTTCCGATGGCGCATATCGCGGAGCAAAATCAATTCATCTGAAAAATATTGTGGATGAGGCGCTAGAGAGGTGCGACAGTGTGAACAATGTTATTGTTCTGCAAAGAACGCATGAAGAAGACCTGAATTGGATAGAAAACAGGGATGTCTGGTGGCATGATGCCATTGCCGGTGTTGACAGTGAAAACATCGCCGAAGTGATGGATGCCGAAGATATGCTCTACATTCTCTACACTTCCGGCTCAACCGGAAAACCCAAGGGAGTGGTGCACACCACGGCGGGTTATATGATTTTTACCGAATATACCTTTCGGAATGTTTTTCAATACGACGATGGGGATGTTTACTGGTGTACAGCCGACATTGGCTGGGTTACCGGGCATTCCTATATCGTTTACGGACCACTTCTGGCGGGGGCAACTTCCGTTATGTTTGAAGGCGTTCCCACCTGGCCCGATGCCGGAAGATTCTGGGACATAGTTGATAAATACGGAGTTACCCATTTTTATACGGCGCCGACTGCTATCCGTGCCCTGATTGCGCAGGGAGACGACTGGGTAACTTCCCGCGATTTAAGCTCACTGAAAGTATTGGGCTCCGTTGGCGAACCCATCAACGAAGAGGCGTGGCGCTGGTATCACGATGTGGTGGGGAAAGGCACCCGCCCGATTGTGGATACCTGGTGGCAAACCGAAAACGGCGGAATAATGATCAGTCCGCTGGCGGGAATTACCCCCACAAAACCATCCTATGCTACGTTGCCGCTGCCCGGCGTACAGCCGGTGATTGTCAGTCCCGAAGGGGATGAGCTTAAAGGGAACGGAGTTGAAGGAATTTTGTGCATTAAATTTCCGTGGCCCGGAATGTTGCGTACCACCTACGGCGATCATCAGCGCTGCTACCAGACCTATTTTGCGTCATATCCCGGAATGTACCTGACCGGTGACGGCTGCAAGCGTGATGAAGAGGGATATTACCGCATTATCGGCAGGATTGACGATGTGATTAACGTCTCGGGGCACCGCATTGGAACTGCCGAAGTGGAAGATGCTATCAATCAGCACCCGAAGGTTATTGAATCCGCTGTGGTTGGCTATCCGCACAACATTAAGGGGTCGGGAATTTATGCCTATGTGATTTGTGAAGACCTGACATCCGGCGAAATGAAAAACATTGAAAATGAAATCCGGGAAGTGGTCAATAAGTTTATCGGACCGATTGCAAAACCCGATATTATTCAGATTGTCAGCGGACTTCCCAAGACGCGTTCCGGGAAAATCATGCGCAGAATTCTCCGGAAAATCGGTGAGGGTGATGCAACCAATCTTGGCGACACATCAACACTTTTAGACCCGGGTGTGGTTGATGCAATCATTGAAGGCGCTAAAGTAGAGGTGAAAAGGTAGCCAAATCCGGTTTGAAGAGTAGTAAGCTCATTCGAGCAGTGCATATTGCAATGGCTGCAAACGAAAATCGACAGTCAAAAAACAATTGAAAATATTTTCTGGTGAAAATTCAATAATTACCGGATTTTCAGTTTCACGATTTTATACTTAACCTCAGGTGAAAAGAAAAGATGGATATCAAGAAGATTCTGATATTGACAATACCGTTCTTTTTCTGTTTTTGGGCTGAGGCTCAGTTAAAAGCCTATTTTTCTGTGAACTGCGGCAATAATCAGGTCTCAGAAGGTCAGTTTGGTATTCATTTCAGTTCTAAGCCTAATTCATAATTTAGGATATGAAACGATTCAAAAATTTTGAAAAATGGTTTACAAAAGAAGCAAATCTTTTCTTTTCCAACTGCTTCTCTTTTTTGGGTTAATCTCTTGGCATGAAGCCGACTTTTCCGGCTTTATCCACCTCACCGATCGGGTGGATTTGGTCATTGCCGCATGACCACAAACGGGCGGAAAGACGGCTGAACAATATAAGGTACGTTATTCTGGACGCTTTGAGAGACGACGTGAAACATGCCACTTATATGCTACTTCAGAGAAATATCCACGGTTATGATTATGAATTTGTGAAACCCTGAACGGATTGCTGCTCATAAATTGCAGACATCTGTTTTTGTGAAAAAGCGGGAAAAGACATTTTCGAAAAAGGATAAAACAGCATCAAAAAGGGGAGATTGAGCTTACTTTCATTTTTTTTAAGAAATGAACATTTGTTGAGAATTAATAGTCGTATGGGTTATGCTTTACTTTAGATAGACTTCAGATGTTGCCTAAGAAGTTGTTTTTCAGTCTGCTGAAAGCTTTGTTAGAAATAAAAACCTGAATGTTAATCAGTTTCCTCTGCAATTTATATTGTTAAAAGGAGATTTAAAATTTTGAAAATTCACTTTTTTTATAGATTTTTATAGGCAATTTAAAACTTTTTCACACGAGAATAAAATGTTTACATATTTCAAAAAAACCAAAAATATTAACAGATGGCTATAAAAAGTTTAGACAGTATTTTTAAACCAAAACGGATTGCTTTAATTGGTGTTTCCAGCAACCCCGACAGTGTTGGCGGAATTACCTTGCGAAATTTAGTCAGTGGCGGCTACAACGGAGTTGTATATCCAGTGAATCCCAAGCGCGAAGCGGTTTTTGGGATTCCGTGCTACCCAAATGTAAAGAGTTTGCCGAAAACACCCGATCTGGCGGTAATAATGACTGCCGCCCGGACTGTTCCGCAGCTTGTGCGGGAATGCGGCGAGGCTGGAGTTAACGGAATAATTATCATGTCGGCGGGATTTAAGGAGGCAGGCGAGGAGGGCAGGGCGCTTGAAGATCAGCTAATAGCTGAAAAAGCCAAGTTTCCGAACATGAGGATTATCGGACCCAACTGTCTGGGGATTCTGGTTCCAGGGCAGAACATGAACGTTAGCTTTGCAAACGGAATGCCTGAAAAGGGGCATGTGGCATTTATTTCGCAGTCGGGTGCGCTTTGCACTTCAGTTCTGGATTGGGCGCAGGAGTCAAAAATCGGATTTTCCTATTTCGTTTCCATCGGGAATACAATGGACGTGAATTTTGGCGATTTGATCGACTATTTCGGGCAGGACCCCAACACTAAATCGATTGTTTTGTATGTTGAATTTTTGTCAGATGCCCGGACATTCATGTCGGCAGCACGTGCCTTTTCGCGCGACAAACCCATTATTGTCTATAAATCGGGGCGCTTCCCCGAATCGGCGGCGGCAGCAGCTTCGCACACGGGAGCCATGGCATCCGAGGATTCCATATATGATGCAGTTTTCCGTAGGGCAGGTTTAGCAAGAGTTTTTGATTTTGGTAATATTTTCGACTTTACAGACCTTGTCGGGCGCAAACGGATACCAAAGGGTAACCGGCTGGCAATCATCACCAATGCCGGAGGTCCGGGAGTTATGGCTACCGACTCACTGATTTCGCTTGGCGGAAAGCTGGTGAAACTTTCCGACGAAACCATGCAGAAACTGAACGATTATCTTCCGCCATTCTGGTCGCGCGGCAATCCGGTTGACGTGCTGGGAGACGCCACTCCCGAAAGGTTTGCAACTGCCACCCAAATTGTTCTGGAAGATGAAAATGTGGATGCTGTTTTGGTGTTGCTCACTCCGCAGGCAATGACGGCGCCAACGGCAATTGCGGAAGCAATTGCGGATCTGGCGGCAAACACAACCAAAACCATAATGACTTCCTGGATGGGCGGCGCAAGTATGCGCGAAGGCATACAGGTGTTCAATAATGCCGGAATTTCCAGCTTCCCCTATTTAGAGCAGGCAATCAAGGCATTTATGACCGTTTCCGATTATTCGAAAAACCTGGAGATGCTGTATGAAACGCCAAAGGAGGTTCCCGTCTCTTTCCAGTATGACCGCAATGATCTTCGCGAAAAATATCTCACAAATATTTTCCCGAAAGCAAGAATTTTGAATGAAGATGATTCAAAAATGCTGATTAACGATTACGGAATTGACACCACACATCCCAAAGCTGCCGCAACAGCGGACGATGCTGTTAGAGTGGCGGAAGAAAAGGGGTATCCCGTGGTGATGAAAATATATTCACCGGACATTACCCACAAATCGGATGTTGGCGGTGTGCTGCTGAATCTCAAGGATGAAGAGATGGTCCGCGCGGCATACAGCAGTATGCTAAAAATGGTTTCGGCAAGGCAGCCGGATGCCCGAATTGACGGGGTAACTATCCAGAAAATGGTGGATACCAAAGGTGCGGTTGAACTGATTGTGGGTATCAAAAAAGATCCTTCTTTTGGTACGGTAATGCTTGTGGGCATGGGCGGTACAACAGCCGAACTGTTTAAGGACAGCAGATTGGAGTTTCCGCCGCTGAACGAAAAACTTGCCAGACAGATGTTGGAGTCGCTTCAGATTTATCCCCTCCTCACCGGTTGGCGCGGCGACCCGGCAAAAAATGTGGACAAGCTGATTGAAGTGCTCATACGCATGTCCTATCTTGCAGCCGACTATCCCGAAATTGCCGAACTCGACATCAATCCGCTGATTGTTACCGAAAATGATGTGATTGCTCTGGATGCAAGAATTGTTGTGGATGAGGAAATTCTAAAAAATCCGGTGAAAGATTATTCCCACCTGATTTTAAGACCCTATCCTGAAAGCTTAGTGAAAAATGTGACGCTCAAAGATGGAAAGGAAATTTTGCTGAGACCCATTAAGCCTGAGGACGAGCCGGAATGGAGAGAGATGCTTGCAAACTGTTCAAAAGAGTCTATCTATTTCCGCTTTCGTTACGACTTTTATTATAATTCACATGAAGTGGCTTCAAAATTCTGTTTTATTGATTATGACAGAGAAATTGCCATTGTTGCTGAATATGAAGAAGATGGCGAGAAAAAAATGGTTGGGGTAGGGCGCCTGATCAGCGATCCTGATTTGGAAACGATGGAATATGCTGTTTTGATTACAGATGCCTGGCAGAAGAAGGAGTTAGGTTATATTCTTACAAAATACTGTATTGAAATAGCCAAATCCAAAGGTATCAAAGCGTTGACAGCCGAAACCACCAAAGACAACAAAGGAATGATTTCCGTTTTCCGGAGGCTCAACTTTAAAATGAAATTTAACGAAGACTCCAGTGTGTCGGTTAAAAAATTTATTCAGGAAGAGGAGGAAGAACAGAAGTGATATTGGAGAATTCCCGGCTGTATATGATTTTTACAGCCGGGAATTCCCAAAAATGATTTGAATGGCTGACCCTGCAAAAACAGACATTGCTGCCAATTTAATCCGGAAAGCAAAATATGCGGTTGCTTTCACCGGAGCCGGTATTTCGGTTGAAAGTGGCATCCTGCCGTTTCGTGGCGAAAACGGACTTTGGAATAAGTTAGATCCGATATTTTTGGAAATAGAATATTTCAAAAAAATGCCATTGCAGTCATGGCGAAAAATCAAAGAGTTTTTTTATGATGCACTCAGCGGCATTAAACCCAATGCGGCACATAAAATTCTGGCTAAAATGGAGAAACGAAGCTTCATTGAAGCGGTTATCACCCAAAATATTGACCATCTGCATCAGGAAGCGGGCAGCCAGAATGTGGTTGAGCTGCACGGAACCTATAAGGAACTGATTTGCACCGGCTGCGGGACGGAATTTGATATGAGCATTGCCGATTTGAATTTTCTGCCGCCCACCTGCCTCATCTGCAAAAGAGTGTTGAAACCCAACATCGCTTTTTTTAATGAACCCATTCCCGCAACTGCTAAGAAAAGAGCATTTACAGAGGCTGAAAAGTGTGATATTCTGCTCATTATAGGAACAAATGCCGAAGTTTTGCCGGCAGCAGATATTCCGGTGGTTGCCAAAAAGTCGGGAGCAAAAATCATTGAAATCAATATTGAAGAAACGCATTTCACCAGAGAGATTACCGATATTTTTCTCCAGGGCAAGGCTACAGATGTGATGAAGGAAATCGGAAGACAGCTCTATCTGTAAAATTCCTGTTCCGGTTTAAAAAGATTATTTTTGAGAAAAAATTTGATATGCGAATCGACATTATCACTGTTTTGCCTGAAATGCTGGAAAGTCCGCTGAACCATTCCATTGTCAGGCGGGCAAAAGAAAAGGGACTTGTGGAGATTTATCTGCACAATCTGCGCGATTTCTCCACCGACAAGCACCGTAAGGTTGATGACTATGCTTTCAGCAAAGGCGCCGGAATGGTAATGGCTGTTCAGCCTATCGAAAGTGCCATCAATTTTTTAAAAAGTGAACGCGACTATGATGAGATAATTTTCACAACCCCCGACGGTGCTCTTTTTGATCAGAAAGAGGCAAATATGCTTTCCCTGAAAAAAAATATAATCATTTTATGCGGGCACTATAAAGGTGTAGATCAGCGCGTTCGCGATACATTTATTACCCGTGAAATTTCCATTGGCGACTACGTGCTCACTGGTGGTGAGCTGGCGGCGGCAGTGATAACTGACAGTGTGGTGCGCCTGCTGCCCGGGGCAATTTCCGATGAAACTTCGGCACTTACCGACTCTTTTCAGGATAATCTTCTCAGTCCGCCCGTATATACCCGCCCGGCAGATTATAAAGGCATGAAAGTTCCGGAAATTCTGCTCAGCGGCAACGACAGGCTGATTGACGACTGGAAACACCGGCAGGCAGTTGAGCGCACCAGAAAATTGCGCCCCGATCTTTATCGGAAATATTCCGGTGAAGCAGATGAGTAAACTTTTTGAAAATCAGAAGGAATAGCGCTGGCAGATTTTATTGTAGGGGCAATACTTACAGACTTCCTTGTGCGGAGTTTGATAAAACTGACCTGAAACCGAGAAAATCTCTTCAACCAACTCTTGCAGTTTTAATGGAAATTCATCTTCGGACTCGCCATAGAGCAGCTCTTCTTTTCTGTATTTGATATAGGGTTCAAAAGGAGTTTTGAAAAAATTCCTCAAAATATAAATTGCCGGTTTAATGGTTCCTGAAAATTCTGCACTGCTTTGATAGGTAAGGCAATAGATAAGCGCCTGCAAAATCTCCTTTTTTGGATGTTTTTTATCCTTTTCAAAAAGCTCATCGTATTCACTGAATGATTTTGACTGGACAGTGCCGGTTTTGTAGTCAATTATGCGAAGCGTGTCTTCCGTGCGGTCAATCCGGTCAATTTTTCCCCCGATGTTCACCGAAACCTGCTTGCCATCAATGTTGACATTTAGCTTGAATGTATAATCTTTTTCGAGAGAAATCAGCTGAAACGGAGCAAAGTTCTTATCGGTTTCAAGCAGCCCCTGAATGAAAGTTTTTGTGTTTTCAAAAAACAGAATGGTTTTCCCTTCCGGTTCTATTTTACTTCCAAATGCAATTTCCTGTTTCAGTAGATGTTTTGCAATAGCCTGATAGATAGCGTTTTCAATATATTGCTTGTTTTTGGAAATTTTCTCTAAGTCGGTTTGGGTTATTGTTTTTCCCACAAAAGGAGCATATAGAAATTCGATAACATCGTGGAAAATTCTGCCAAAAACCGGTCCGTCAATCTCATCTTTCATCTCTTCCGGTTCGGGCAGCTGAAGAATATAGCGAAAATAGAAACGAAGGCTGCATTGCAGCCAGGTGTTGATGGCAGTGGGGGAGAGCGGATATTTGTGATTTACCCGTTCAAGCAGCAAAGCCGTTTTTTCAGGGGAACCATCAATAACGATGGGATTTGCCGGTTCATTGGAAAACCTGAAATCAAGTCCCGATTTTTCAACGTTTAGCTTTGTGTCATACAGCAGCTGAAAACCGTATCTGCTCAGTTCGCCCGTACCAATTCCTTCTTTTATTGTGCTATAGGTGGCTGTAATGTTTTGAGCACGCTGAATAAGCCGGTAGAAATGGTAGGCATAAATGGCGTCCTGCCCTTCAATGCCGGGCAATCCAAAACCTTTGCGCAGGTTGTATGGAATGAATGAGGGAGCGTTGAGCGGTTTTGGCCATTTGTTCTCATTCAAACCCAGAATAATCAAGTTTTTGAAATCGAGACAGCGGGTTTCCAAAATTCCCATTACCTGCAATCCGCTAAGCGGTTCGCCTTCAAACGGCACGGATACAGCTCCAATGTACTGACCGAACAGCCGGAAAAATACCGTATCGCTGATGGTGCGGCTCTGACCGGAAATAACTTCTGAAATAACGGTATTCAGCTTTTCAACCGCCTGATAAATCATATAAATTATCTCTGTAAGAAGTTGATTTTCAGAAGATATTTTTTGAATATTTCTGTAGATGTATGCCAGAATTTCGAGAAACCAGGCGCCGTAATCTTCAACTTTTTCGGGTGTGGAAAAAATGAGTGAATGCAGTTCGGAAAAACAAACTGACTTCAACGGAATGGTAATCCGGTTTTTTTGTTTGGTTTCAGCTAAGAAGCTTTCGGTCTTTTCCGGCTCGGCACTTTGCAGCAGCTGGTGTGCAAGCAGATCGGTTACATAGCGGTGATAGCTGACAAAGCCGTCATTGCTGTCTTTTTTCCTGTTTTTCAACAGGTTAATCAGCAAGAGTAAAAATCCGTAAACGACTGAATTTTTTACCGGATAACCCATGGTTACGTTCACTGTTTCAAAAAAATCAGGAACGGCGCCCAAAGCAGGGAAAAGCAAAGATTCATCCGCAAGTACAACCGCCGTGTTGTCAAATTCATCTTTAAGTCCGCTTTTGATATCTTCCAGAAAATGTGGAATTTCCTGTGCCTGTCCGTAATTGGATGAAACAGCCATCAACCGGATATTTTTCTTGGTAGAAAAGTTTGAAGCGTTGAAAGTGAAATTTTCCGGCGGGGGAAATGCTTTCAGGTTTTCTCGGATAAAACGACCCGCTTCATTTTTTAAATCTTCAAGATAAAACAGATCGTAATCCCACAAAAAAACAGCTTTTTGCTGCTGTTTCAGCAGGTTGAAAAATGCTTTTTCGCAACTGTTCAGCGCATTCAGTCCGATGAAATAGTATTTTTTAAACTCAAATTCCGGTATTTTGTCATTCATGCTTTCCACTACCTGTCTTGCAATCATTCCTTTGTATGCCGTTTCGTTATTGGCGAGCAGCTTTTTAAAATCACTGTAAACCGGATAGAGAATTTGCCAGATGGAGATAAAATTTTGATGGTGCGGCTTTTCCCCCGCCCTGTAAAGCGTTCCCCAAAATTGCTCAATTGCAGATTTTTGCTCCGGGGCGAGGTAGTCAAATAAATCTTCAATTCCCTTTAAATCAGCTAAATTGGTGAACAAATCCTTTGCGTTTATCAGGTAGCGGTCAATTTCGTTAAAATCGTTCAACAGCGCTTCACCCCAAAAATAGAAGTCGTCGAAACTTTCATTGCCGGGATTGTGTTTCCGAAAAATATCGTATAGCTGAGAGATTAACTGAAGTTTTTCACCTTCCTGCAGGGTGGAAAAACCGGCAATAAGCTCATCAATGGTGGTTATTTTTGCTCCGATAACCGGAGAAGAAATCTGCTTTTGCAAATAGGCATTGAAAAAAACGCCGGCTCTGCGGTTTGGAAAAACGAGACAAATGTTATGAAGATCAGAAGAATGCCTTTCAAAAATATAGGCTGCACACGCAGAAAGAAATTGTTCCATGAATAAATTTTTCCCGAAGATAAAAAATGAACGGCAAAATTAAAACAAAAAGCGCAGCTATCCCTTCGAGATAATTTTCTCTGTGTTTCTCAGTGTTCTCTGCGATGAATTTTCTTGAATTTTCGCCACGAAAGCCTGCCTGCCCACCGACAGGCACTAAATCACGAAGATTCACAAGGTTTTTTTCAAATATTCTTTTCGTGAATTTTAGTGTTTTGGAGCCTTAGTGGCATTTTTTAAACTTAACTTTTTTGCCACCAAAATATTAAAAGTTTACTGGAAAGAGAGGTACTAAATTCCACCAAGCTTTGCTTGTATTAGTTCCTAATCCGTATATTAGATGAGGCTTTTCTTTGTCTCAATACTTGATACTAACAGTCTATTGTCTCTTTCTTCTCTGTGTTTCTCAGTGTTCTCTGCGGTAAATTTTCTTGAATTTTCGGCCCGAAAGCCTGCCTGTCCGCCGACAGGCACTAAATCACGAAGATTCACAAAGCTTTCTTAAATGAAAATCGAAAATTATCATGTAAATTTGCAAATAATAAAAACAATTGATGATGAAAACAACGGATATAAATATGAATTTGGTTGACAGCTATTTTGCTATATTAAAGAATCTTAGCCCTGACAATAAATTGGAACTTATCGCCCGGCTTTCAAAATCAATGAAAACAACAGAAAAAGGAGTGAAAGAAGTTCCTTTGAGTTCACTTTATGGTTCGTGGATTTCCGAAGAAACGGCTGACGAATTGATTAACGAATTGAAACAAGCCAGAAACTTTAACCGTCAAAGAGAAGCATTGTGAAAAAGTACCTTCTTGACACAAATATTTGTATTTATTTTCTCAAAGGGCAATTTGGTCTATACGATAAAATCAGAGAGATGAAGGAGAAAAATTGTTTTTTGTCCGAAATAACAATTGCAGAATTGAAATTTGGCGCTGAAAACAGTGTTCAAAAAGAGAGGAATAGAAAAAACATCAAAGAACTTCAAACCAAATTTGATACCCTTCCAATTTTTCCGGCACTTGATATATACGCAAAAGAGAAAGCCCGCCTAAAAGCAAAGGGTAATATTTTAGACGACTTTGATCTACTTATCGGAGCAACTGCTATTCATAATAATCTGATATTAGTGACGAGAAACATAAGCGATTTTGAACGGTTAGATGGAATTGTTATCGAAGATTGGACGACAATCTAACCTGATTTTTCTCTGTGTTTCTCAGTGCTCTCTGCGGTAAATTCTCTTGAGTTTTAATGCAATACTTGTTTGCAAACAGGTCGTTACAATATTTTCCAAATATATGTTTTATCCGAAGTCATTGCAAAACCATACCGGATTGACGGTTTTTATCTAATATTGCGCTTTCAGATTTTTTGATGAATTTTACCATCTTATAAAATTAACATTTATGAAGAAAACAATTTGGCAAAATAGATGGTTTTTGTTGCCTTTTACGTTTTTTATTCTTGTCTGCATCATATTGCTGTTGCTGTTCAGTAAGCCGGAACTGCACATTCTGATAAACAGGGCAAACTCACCTTTTTTTGATCGGTTTTTTAAATATGCCACCTGGCTTGGCGATGGAGTGATGATTTTTGTGGTTGCCGTTTTTCTTCTTTTTGTGCGATACCGCTATTTTTTTGCATTTTTATCGGGCAGCCTGCTCGCTGCGGGAGTAGTGAATTTGATTAAAAAGGTTTTGTTGCCGGGAGTTTACCGCCCAATGAAATATTTCAGTATGTACGAAACGTATAATCTTCATTTTGTAGAAGGTGTTAAGGTGCACAGCATCAATAGTTTCCCGTCCGGGCATACTGCTGTTGCCTTTAGTGTTTTTTTAATGCTGGCGCTGTTAGTTAGAGGCAATCCTGTAAAACTTCTTTTTTTCTTTACAGCTGCATTTGTTTCTTATTCAAGGATTTACTTATCGCAGCATTTTATGATTGACCTGACAGCCGGTGCATTAATTTCCGTACCGCTTATGCTGATCTCATTTCAGTATATGCAAAACCGGGGAGCACCCTGGTTAGACAAACATCTGTTTATGAAAAAGTTCGTAACCCATGCATGAGAAAATTAACCGGCTCAATCCGTTAACAATCAGGGTTTTCATTGCTACCATTGCAGCGCTGCTGTTCATCCCGTTTTTGGGTGGTGTGCATCTGTTTGACTGGGACGAAATCAATTTTGCAGAATCAGCCCGCGAAATGATTGTTACCGGTGACTATCTTACGGTTCAAATCAATTTTCTGCCGTTTCATGAAAAGCCGCCACTCTTTATCTGGATGCAGGTTCTTTCCATGAAACTGTTTGGAGTTAATGAGTTTGCTGCCCGGTTTCCGAATGCCGTCTGCGGAATTGTTACCCTGCTCGTTATTTTCAATTTAGGCAAAAAGATGCGCGATAACCTGTTCGGACTTTTGTGGGTGTTTGCTTATGCCGGCTCTGTGTTACCCTTTTTCTATTTTAAAACTGGAATTATTGACCCCTGGTTTAATCTTTTTATCTTTCTGAGTATCTGGTATCTCATGCTGTATGCCACTCCTGAAAGTGAGCAGAAAATACGAAATATTGCCCTTTCGGGGCTTTTCAGCGGACTGGCAGTGCTCACCAAGGGACCTGTAGGATTTTTACTGATAGCGCTCACCGGCGGAGTCTTTTTAATCCGGAAAAAATTTCGGATCAGGGTGCGGTTTGCTGATGTTGCGGTGTATTTTGCTGTTTTGGCGTTAGTGGGAGGCTTCTGGTTTCTCGTGCAGATTTTAAGTGGTAACTGGAGTACAGTAGTGGAATTTATGGTCTATCAGGTGCGGCTTTTTCAAACCCGTGATGCCGGTCATGGCGGTTTCTTCGGTTACCATTTTGTAGTGCTCTTTTTCGGTGTTTTCCCGTCTTCCATTTTGGCGTTAGGCGGTTTTAAAAAAGAGTATTCCGAAGAAATCCATTATCAGGAGATGAAAAAATGGATGATAATTCTGTTTTGGGTTGTGTTGATTCTCTTTTCCATAGTGAAAACAAAGATTGTACACTACTCATCTTTAGCCTATTTCCCGATCACTTTTCTTGCAGCTGCCTTTGTTTACAGCGCTTACTTCGATACAAAATCCTGGAAGAAATGGATGTCAGTGCTGATTGTCGCTCTTTCAGTTTTGGTCTCTGTGCCGCTGATGTTTCTCCAATTTATCGACAAATTCAAATACAAAATTATTGACAGCAACCTGATTCAGGATGCTTTTGCCGTTGAAAACCTGAAAGCTGACGGCGGTTGGAGAGGTTTTGAGTTTTTGCCGGGGCTGTTTTTTCTCATTGCAGTGATTCTGATCTTCACGCTGATAAACCGAAATATGCCACTTAGGCGGGCGCTGTATCTCTGGAGCGCTGTCATGCTTTTTGCTTTATCGGTTATTCTCACTGTGGTACCACGGGTTGAAAAGTATTCTCAAAATGCGCTCATAACATTTTTTAAAACGAAAGCAGGAGAGGATGTATATTTGAAAAATATCTATTTTCGGTCTTATGCCACCTATTTTTACGGAGAAACCAAACCCCCGGAGAATGCTCTCTTTTATGATGAGAACTGGCTTTTAACCGGTGATATTGATAAGGATGTCTGTTTTGTTACTAAAATTCACCGTGCCCATCTCCTTGAACAGTATCCCGATATTCACGAAACCGGACGAAAAAACGGATTTGTTTTTTATCGCCGGAAGGCTGAATAAAACTATTGCCCCCTATTGTGGCTATGTGAGTATCAGGCACCAAGGTTTCTAAATGCTTAAAATCGTAAATCTCTACTTAATCCCAGTGCAATTTAATGCTGACAGATCTGACGATGCTGTCAACGTTTCACGATGTTGATCCCGAGTTGACCGGGGCAGGCAGGTTGCATTTGCTTGTTTTGTAGTTGTTTTTAATCTTCGGGCTGAAAGCCCAGCTTATTTTAGCCCAATGGCAACGCCTTGGGTTATTGATGCAGTTGATGTTACGCCCTGAAAGGGCAGGGGGGAGACTTCTCCTGAACTACAACTCCCGGTCAACCAGTTTTTCGCCGGCAGCATTCCACACTTCCAGTTTTAATGTATCGCCTTTTTTGTCAAGCACCATCACTGTTCCGTGAGGTTCTCGGTTGCCACCGCCGATGATAATCGGAAAATTGTTACCTGCTTCCCCTTTTTCAATCACCTGATGACGATGAGTATGCGCATTCAGTGAAACATTAAACGGAGCTTTGGCAAGAACAGGTCCCCACAACTCGCCACACGGGTTATAACTGTCGGCTATTCTTCCAAAAATAGGAATATGATGAATTAAAATTCGCTTTTTCGCTTTTTTGAAAGCTTTGGATTTCAGTTCATTTTTTAAAAATTCTGCCTGACCAAGCCGATGGCTTGTAAAATCGTTCATATCGTAGTAAACCCAATGATCGTCGGGCTTGTCTTCGCCGCAGTCTAACAACACAAAGCGGGTGTCGCCCAATGAAAAGGCGCTGTATGATTTGCCGCCCATTCTGCCTAAATAATCCCATAAATGCTGTGAATATTCACCACGTGTTTCATGGTTTCCACGAATGAAAACAGAAGGAATTTCATCGCTTCTGATTTTGGGCGTATAGGTTGTCAGCCGCCCGACAATATCGTTTTCCACTTCCACATCATCAAAACAGTCACCATTGAATATGACCAGATCATAAGGTTTATCGTCTATCAGCGCGTGCAGTTTATCAAACATTTTCATGTTGCTGTGAATGTCGTTGTAAACAATCACCCGAAAATCTTTAATCTCATTGCTCCAGGTGGTGAATGATTTCAGCTCGGTTTTTACAGTGTCGCCAAACTCTTTGTAATAGCTTGAGTATCTTGTTGTTTCCTGCGAAACGGCACGGTAATAATATTTGGTGCCCGGTTTTAAACCGGTTAAGTGAATGCGGTTAATTTTGTTGTTGGCAACCATTTCACCTTCTGAAAAAGTGCGCGCCCGTTTTAAATTGGCAGGGTCGGTTCCGTATTCAACCCAACTTCTTGCCGGCACATTGGTAAGCCACATAACGGTCATTTCCGTTGTTCCCGGATTTTGCAGATAAGGAATTGTGCGCATCACCTGCGACGCAGGGGTTTTTATTCTGACATCCACAAACAGTGGTCTGTGGTCGGAAGCAACTTTTTCTTCAATCACATGTGCACGAAATTTCGCATAAGTTTCACCTTTGGCTTTATAGCCTAAAACATAATCAATGGTTACTTTAGGTTCACCGGACGGAAAGGTGGGCGCTTTCGGGTCGGAAAGAATCTCCCAGTCATTCAGCAAATACTGAATCGGCTCCGAATCCGGTCTTGCATTCAGATCACCCATCAGAAAAACCGGTTTGTCATACAGTTTGGCTGCTTCTGTTATAATTTTTACAGATTCTGTGCGTTCTTCGTTGGTTAATGACAAATGGGTGTTTATCACCACATACCGGTCGAGTTCAACAATGAGCGCCGTGCGGGCTTCGGAAGCACCCGGTAGCGGAATTTTCTTCACGCTCAGCGGCTTTTCGCGGGTCAGCATCCCGTTTCCGTATTTTCCACCGTCGTGATAAATCGAAAAACCAAAAGTCGGATACATTCCGGTCTGTTCCCCAAGCAGCTTCATAATATCGATATTGCCGCTTCGGTTCACAATGCTGTCTATCTCCTGCAAACCAGCCACTTCGGGATTAATTTCCATAATCAGACGACCGATTCGCTCAATGTCCATCACTTTATCCATTCCTTCGCCATGATGGATATTGTAACACATCAGCCGCAGGGTGTTTTCGCGCTGTGGAAATGTCTGGGAACGTAAACCGATCAGGATAACACAAAAAAATACTGTCAGAAATACTCTTTTCATGGTTTTTTATTTAAAAATGCACAATTTACGCTTATTCTCTGCAAAATTGGAATAAACTTTCAGGATTTTTTTCATCAAAGACAATTATTCCCTTTCCCCGAAAAAAAAGTGTAAAATAGAGTTTCATCAAAACATTTCAAAAATAATTTCGTTTAAAAGGACATTAATCTCTTAATTTATTTAGTAACAATTTAAATCTTAGAAAATGAATTTATTAAAAAACATTTCATTGGGGATATTTTTATCCCTGCTCATTTTTACCGGTTGCAAAAAAGATGACAGTGATTTGAAAGGCTCAGCAGCCGAAGGAACCATTCAGGCATCCGTTAGCGGAAAGAGTTTTAAATCTTCAGCTATTCCGGGGGCAACCTTTGCAACAAAAACCAGTGTTGGAAGCTTAACCGTAATCAATATGACAGGAAGCACAGCCGGAACATCAAGCCAGTCAATTACCATAAACCTGAATGGCATTACTGAACCGGGAACTTACCAAATTGGCGGCAGTCTCAATGCCAGTGTTATTATTACCTATATGGAAACTGAAATCAGCCTGTCCGACCCGACCAATCCGAAAATAACCACATGGACAGCACCATGGGATGGAAGCGTTGCAGGTGAAATAACCATAACGGAATTGACCGACACGAAGATAACCGGTACTTTCACTGCTACCTGTAAAGATGAAGACGAAACCTCAACCAAAGAGCTTAAATCCGGTTCATTCAACCTGAAATTTATGGCAGTAACATAATTGAAGGAAAACCTTCTATAAAAGAGCTCCGTTACGTAAGGCGGAGCTTTTTTTATGGATTATTTTGTTTCAGCACAGCAAGCACGATTTGTAAAAACGCGTTAACGGTGGAAACTGTTTTTCTGATAATTTTTTCTTTTGAACAAAGTTTCAGAAATGTACTATCAAAGATAAATTATAAGTTTGTCGGGAAATAAACAGATATTTTATGAACAGATTTTTTAGAAAAAGAGTTGTTGTTTTTTGTTTTTTTAGTTTACTCTTTTACCTGCAAAGCTTTGCTCAAAATACGGTGAGGTTGGAAAAAGGTGATTTGAGGGCTGTTTTTGTTGACAACAGCGCCTATGGTGATTATCATTACAAAGGGTATAACGGAATTGCCGAACTTCATCATCTGAAACAGGACTCAACGCTGTTTGTGCCTTCATTTTCCGGGGTGAATCTGGAACATATTTTTGGAGGAGATTCGCTGGTTTCCCTTTTTGAACCGCGGAAACAGCCCATGTCAATTGAAAAAATATCTGATTCAAAAGTAATGCTGCACCAGCCGGAGACTGCTATTTCCAAAGTGGAAAGCTGGACAGTTTTTGAAATGGCTGAACCACATTATATTGATGTCGAATTTCGTTTTATAATCCATCAGCCTGCAATTTTCAATCACGGATATGCCGGCTTTTTCTGGGCATCATATATCAATTTACCGGAAAAAACAGGAATATATCTGAAAGGTAAAAAGAATAAAACCGACCGGGAACAATGGATTTATATTGAGTCCGAAGGACACGGCACAAACAGTACGCATCTCAGTGAAAAAGACAGTGCGGATTACTATTTTGTCGAAAATTTCAACATCGTACTGGCAAACGGAATCTCAGATTACACGTTTTCAGTACCATACTATTTTGGCAGATACCGGAACATGGTTTTTGCCTATCTTTTTTCTGAGCCGGAAGAGGGGACCATACGTTTTACGCAGTCGCCCAACGGCGCAGGCGAAGGAAAACCGGCGTGGGATTTTCAATATATTTTACCTGATTTTGAGGTTGGGAAACAGTATGCAATCAAGCTGAGAGTTATCTACAAAGAGTGGATAAATTCACAGGATATTGAAAACGAGTATCTGAAGTGGACAGGGAAAATGGAATGAAGTTAAACTAAGGACTCAATTTCAAAATTGATGTCCGGTAGCGGATAGTTTCCTTATTTTTTATACGCAATTTTCATAACAAGCTGTTCTTTCCCTAACCTGATTCCTGCCTCATTCCCGAAGTTGAATTCCACAGAAACAGGCTGTAGAAAAAAGTAAAAAAGGAAAGTCCCATGTGCGTTTCCAGATTGGCATCGCCCAGATTTGCAAAAGCATAGGAGATCAAAAACAGAATGAAAATGAAATTCCGGCGGTGGTTCAACCGGAAAACAGGAAACACAATGGCAAAGATTATCCACACAAAACCAACTATCCCAAATTTAACCAGATAGTTCAGATACTGATTGTGTGAGGATTCTCTCTTCTCTTTCAAAAGCCCGGTTTCCATCCGGTCATATACCTCATCATATTTTACCTTCCAGTTCCCGGTGCCGATGCCAAGCCAGGGATTCTGTCCGATGAGAAGAAGAGAAGCCCTCACATATTCAATGCGTTGTGAAAGTGTTTTTCCGTTCGGATCGCCTGTGCGAAAATAGTAATCCAGTTCCCAAACCATATCATATATACGCGGATAGATGGAAAAACGGTGGTTTTTAAACTTATAATTGGTAACACCTTCCTGGATCAGCCGGATGTCATCTTTTGTGAGTTTACTCACACCCACACTGTCTTTTCGGTAGCCTAAACTGGTCATATAACGGATTAGGGTACTGCCAAGAGTAAAGCCATTCAGTTTATCGTCAAATTTAATGCTGCTGCGCTTATTCCACTCCTCCCTAAGTTCCTTATTGCAAATATAGATATAAACCAGATTGCCATTTTCGCGCAGCTTCTGCTCAAAATCGTGATGATAATAGTTCCCCGAAGGGGTGATATTCTCTACATTCGTTGAATCGACCTCTTCGAAATCATAGAAATCAAGCGCCACCCTGCCAATCAAAAGAATCGGGATAACCACTACAGAGGCTAACAACAGTAGTAAAGCAATTTTCTTCTTTATATTTTTCGTGGCAAAGATAAAAATCACGAATGCCACCAAAAATGTTCCGTAAAGTGTGAAAATACCTACCAATGATTTTAAAAGAATCATAAAAAAAGCAAGCCATACAATCAGTCCCCAAAACGCAATCTTGGGAATTTTCACCGGCAGCTTATCCCTGTTGAACAGAAACCAGGTCAAAAAAATCAATGATAAAACTACCTGAAAAGAGAACCGGATATGCGAAATGATACTCACCGAGCGGAATTCATCAATATTCATTTGATCCGGAGCAATCAGTTTTCCGGTAATTATCAGACTGGCGATGGTTACCGAAAGTACAAACACAAAAAACACGGAATATATTCTCTTTTCGGAAAGACGGGGGGAAAGCCATATTGCCACCGGAAAGACGATCCAGAAAATAACTTTCCTCAGCTCATAAAGGGCAAAGGAGAAATCGGTGGTAAAAAGCGTGCCAATCAGGTATATTGCAAAAATTGAAACCGGAAACAGAATCACTATCCATGATTGATTTTTCACTGTCGGGTGCCTCCATGAAAACAGTGCAAACGGCTGAAAAAACATAAATCCGGCAAAAATGCTCACCAAGGCTTCCGAAAAAGGAAAGACGGAAGCAACAACAACCAACGAAAAGAAAAAAATATTTTCTCTCCACTCATTCAGCCACTCTGTTTTTTCACTTGCTATTTTCTTGTCCGAAACCAATCTCATTTATAAATAATTCAACCATCTGTAAAAAGCCTGTACAATTGCGGTTCAGACCCTTTAAAACGGTCTGCCGCGTATGTGCAATCAGCATAATTTATGAACGAAAATAATGCGGAATAATTACTTGAAAGAGAAAGTTAAAATTGGAGTTCCGGGGATTAACCGGATCCAATTATAAATTATGAGCAAATAATCGTCAACAGCGCTTGTGATATATGCATATACCGACCTTACCCGTATGCAAATTTTAGATAAGCAGATTCCCAACCTCCGGTTGAGAATGACGATTTATTAAAACAGAAGAGAGAGGAGAGGCGGTGGCAAAGCCACCGCCTCTCCTCTCCTAATACTCCACCAACGTTATCATTCTCGCCCCAAGGGTGAAAATCTCCCACTTAGGGGGTAAGCATATTTTTCAGATTCTAAAATCTGATGGCGTCGCCACTTATGGTCTGGCAGATTTCTTTTTCTTCTTCTTACTGCCTGCTGGCGAAGCTTCCTGTTTTTCCCGGTGCAACGTTTTCAAATAGCTGTTTATCTGCTCCTCCCACCTTTCAATAACCTGAAGCTCACCCGACAGCGTCAGACTGTCATTTTCATCATTGTAGAACTCAATCGTTTCCACAGGCTTATCATTTTTAAGCGGATAAAAACTGAGTTCCAGCTTGTGAACCAACTCCTGACTCTGCTTATCGCCTGCTGTACGGGTGACATTGAGCAGTTTACAGCTCATAAATTCACGAAGATCGATGTTCTTTAAAATTTCGTTGTCGGTTTCCTTCTTATAAAAAAAGAGACATCCCTTTGCTTCGTCAATTCCGATGATAAAATTGTTGCTGATTTCATGGCGGGTGATCACACATCCCTTCAACTCAGCCTGATTTGTTATTTTGGACAAAAATCTGCCCCGCTTTTTCTTCTTGCTCAATCCGACAAAAACAAACGGCAAAATAATAATTGCAAGAAATATGATAGTTACCAATAAAATTCCTTTATCCATTTTTAATCAATTTTTTGTATAAAGCGACTATACGCTATAAATCAACTCAATAAAAAAGTCTCAAAAGATAAATTTCCCTTGCTGCTCTTTTGCACACATTCATCAAAACTGTGGCAACAATTTCTAATAGTGAGTTACATTTTAAATTAAAGGCTGTGAATACTATAAAAGTCAGCCTGTCGGGAAATTTTCTAAAAAAAAGGAAAGATTACCAGAAACCATGGAAGGGGAAAAGCAGGTCTGCCTTGCGCAGGCGAACCGGAAAGTTTACGAACCGGAACGAATAGCTGACAAATGAATTGGTCAGAATTATATCGTTGATTCTCAATATTGCTGAAAATTCCTGAAAATGAAATGAAGTACCCGGAGAAACAGACGTAACCACAGGGTGATACGCAATTTCTGCAGGCAAATTTGCTTCTGCTGCAAAAAAAGATGGAAATGAGAAAAAACTCGTCCTTTCAGTCGGTTCATCAAAATAAAAATAGCTGTTTGTCGGAAGAAATTTTCCGAAGAAAAGAGATACTGCAACCAGATAGGTTGCAGAAAAAATGACAACTCCTGCTATTTTTAATGTTTTTCGCACAACACAAAGTTACACCGATTTTTGAAATGAAAAACCACCTGCGATATAAAATTAATTTCGGATAATGAATTACGAATGAAAATGAAACAATTTTGCGCATTTACAATCTCTATCCTATTTTTTTCCATAACCGAAAAATAAACTAATTTCGCATGAACTGATTTGCAGAGAGTACGTAAAACGTGAAGCTTTCAGTTTCTGTTACTGTCATTCAAAACAAAAAGGAACACCAACATAAAAAGCTGACAATTAACAATTAACAAATAATAGCTATGCAGAGATTCAAAAGAGTTCTTTTCGTCAAGTTTTTAAGCATTTGCATTTTAATGATGCCATTTCCCGGCAAAAGTCAGGCAAGCGCCAAATCGTATGACATTGTGATTTACGGCGGTACTTCTGCTGGTATTGCAGCTGCCATACAAAGCTCGCGTATGGATAAATCAGTCGTTATAATTGAGCCGTCTGCCCGTCTTGGGGGATTGACAACCGGTGGACTTGGGCAGACCGACATCGGCAACAAACAGGTTATTGGTGGAATTTCGCGCGAATTCTATCAAAACATCCGGCGACACTATGAAAAGCCGCAGAACTGGAAATGGCAAAAAAAAGATGAGTACATGGATGGCGGACAGACCAGAACTACTCAGGGTGAAGATGCCATGTGGACTTTCGAGCCTTCTGCAGCATTGAAAGTTTATACAGAAATGATTGCTCGTGAAAAAATTGACATCGTTTATAACCAGCGCCTTAACCGAAACGGCGGGATAATAAAAAATGGATGGCAAATCGTGGAAATTGAGATGGAAAGTGGTGAAAAATATCGTGGAAAAATGTTCATTGACGCTACCTATGAGGGTGATTTGATGGCAACTGCCGGCATTAGCTATACCATAGGCAGAGAATCGAACAGCGAATATGGCGAAACGCTGAACGGTGTTCAGGCAAATAAAGTGAGCACCGCCCTGCGGGGAACAGTTTCAAAAAACGGTATCCATCACAATTTTATCGACGGTGTTGACCCTTATATCGTCAAAGGCAATCCTGACAGCGGATTGCTGCCATTCATTGTTCAGGGTGGTCCCGGAATTGACGGGCGCGGTGACAAGGGAGTTCAGGCATACTGCTTCCGGATGACACTGACCGACCATCCCGAAAACCGCATTCCATTCAGAAAACCTGAAAATTACAACGAACTGGAATATGAGCTGCTTTTTCGGAATTATGAAGCAGCAGCAGGAGATATTGAAAAGATGTATAACTATGGTGATCCGTTAGTTCCGTGGATAAATTCTGCCATGCCCAACCGCAAAACCGACACCAACAACCAGAAGGGGTTTTCAACCGATTTTGTCGGGCAGAACCATGACTATCCGGAAGCAGATTATGCGGAACGGGAGAAAATCATTGAACGTCATCGCAGCTATCAGCAGGGATTGATGTGGACTTTGGCATACCATCCGCGAATTCCGGAAAAGGTGCGCAATGCAGTCTCAAAATGGGGAACCTGCAAAGATGAATATGAGCGGGAAGATGGCTGGCAGGGACAGCTTTATATCAGGGAAGCACGGCGAATGGTCAGCGACTACGTTATGACCCAGCGCAACTGTGAAGGATACGAAGTGGCTGACGACCCGGTGAGCATGGCAGCATACGGGATGGACTCCCACCACGTACAACGTTTTGTTGATGCCAACGGGTACGTTCAAAATGAAGGAAACGTAGAAGCGTGGGGATTCCCGCCCTACCCCGTCAGCTACCGCTCTATTATCCCTAAAAAAGATGAGTGTAATAACCTGCTGGTACCGGTTTGTGTCAGCTCAACACATATCGCATTTGGCTCCATACGCATGGAACCGGTTTTTATGATTTTAGGACAATCGGCAGCGACAGCAGCAGCCCTGGCAATCGACAATAATACCAACCTGCATTCACTCAATTACGAATTGTTAAAAAGCAGACTACTGGAGGACAAACAAATTCTGTCGGAATAATCCGGGCGGTTCGGTAAAGCTCAGCGGAGGTTGCGGGGATTAGGTGGGGATTTAGTGGAGATTGACCTTGTGAAGAAACTCCGTTCAGCGCTCGTCACTTGGTTTTTATGCAGATTGGCTTCAGCAACGCTCGTTCCCATAGAAAAGCCTGCCTGTCCCTTAGCAGACATTAAAACCCACAAAAAGATGCTCGAATAGTGCCTGTTGAGTTTTGTTAGTTTTTAGTATTATGTCTTGATACTCTTGGTTTTGTGCCTTTTGAAGTAAGGCAATGCACCATCATTCCCAGATACAATTCTTCATATTTTTGACGATTTCTTGCCCGGGAAGTGCTCGTGCCATTCCATCCAGAAATTTTTCAGCTCATTTTTCATCTCCTTATGTAAAGTGAGAATTCCTATCAGGTTGGGCAGGGTCATCAGGGCAATGGCAATTCCCGAAAATGTCCATACGATAGTGGTATCGGTGAACGAAGCCAGAAAAAATCCTAATACATATACAATACGAAAGTAAACGACACCCCTGATGCCAAACAGATAAATGATTGCCCGGTCGCCATAATAGGACCAGCTGATGGTTGTGGAAAATGCAAACAGCAACAGTCCCAGCGCAACAATATATTTACCGTAGCTGCCCATCCAGCTTCTGGAAAAAGCAACATTGGTCAGCGGAGCACTGTGCAGCAGCGAATTTCCGGTGAGCGTGATTCCCTGCTGAAAAACCGGTTTTCCGGAGCTGAATTCGATTTTTCCGGTAAACGGCTGATTATTTAACCAAACCCGCACTTCTTCGGCAACTGAGCGGGAGTGAATGATTGTCGGCTGATGCTGAATCACTCCTTCTGACACATCAAAACTACCGGAATATAACGGCAGATTCACTTTTCCTGAAATGAAACCAGACAGTTTTTCCCGGTCTGCCGGATTGGATTCGTCATATTCATTCTGTAAAACCAGAAGATCGGCTTCCTGAAACCTGTTGGGCAGCTTTTCATTCCACACACCGGAAGAGAGAATCACCAAACCGGTGAGCATACAGATAATAATGGTATCAATGAACGGCTCCAACAAGGCAACCAACCCTTCCGAAACCGGTTCATGGGCGCGCGCTGAAGCGTGGGCTATTGGTGCAGAACCTTGTCCTGCCTCATTGGAGAAAAGCCCGCGGTTCACACCACGATTAAAGGCAAATGCAACACTTCCTCCCAGAAAACCGCCGGCAGCGGCAGTGCCGGTGAAGACGTCGCCAAGAATTGCAATAACCGAAGGAATGATATTTTGATAGTTGTAGCAGATAACTAAAACCGCACCGATAAAATAGATGATAGCCATGATGGGTACTAACCGGGAAGTAACCTGTGCAATGCGTTTGATTCCTCCTAAAATGACCAATGCCAGCAAAACAGAGAGAATTGCTCCGGTGAGCATGTGATTTATTCCGAAAGTTTCAAAAAGTGAGTTTGAAATGCTGTTAATCTGCGGCAGATTTCCCGTTCCGAAAGAACAAATCACAGTTGCGGTTGCAAAAACACCACCTAAAACGACACCGGTTTTGAGCGGGTTTTTATTTTGACGGGGAATGTTCAGCCTGTTTTTCATGTAGTACATCGGTCCGCCGGCAATAGTGCCGTCCGTAGTTTTTTCGCGGTATTTATGTGAAAGCGTAACTTCCACAAACTTTGTAGTCATGCCTACGGCAGCTGTTGCCAGCATCCAGAAAAGCGCCGCAGGTCCTCCAAGGTGTATGGCAAGCGCTACGCCGGCAATGTTTCCGGTGCCGACAGTTCCCGAAAGGGCAGTAGCCAGAGCCTGAAAATGTGTGGTGTCGCCCTCATCGCCTTCACGGTCGAATTTTCCCCGGACAATACGGAGTGAATGCCTGAGATAGCGGAATTGTGGAAATTTCAGATATATCGTGAAAAACAGTCCGGTGCCAAGTAAAATAAGAACAAACCATTGTGAACCGCCGATATAACTGTCTAAAACCGATAAAAAATTGTTTAATTCGTTCATTACAGGTCTGTTTTTTATAAAATAAACGGCTAAAATAACAATCAATTTCATAATTTAGCCCCGTAATTTATAAAAGCAAAAATCATGTTGCCAAGATTTCTATTAGCAGACAACTCCTTAGAGACACCCGATTCCATTTTTGTGGTGCACACCGAAGCGCCCCGTTTCATTATTGAAGCCGACATTGACGACTTTGAAAGTAATCAGGTGATTCACTGGATTGACGGGGAACCCGGTGATGACGACCTGATAGCCCGGCTGGTGGATGAAGCCGAACAGTTTTTGGAAGATGAGTTTGCAAACGAAGACTACCTTGACGAGGAAGATGATGAATAGTGCCGGCTGTGTGTCAGCGGTCAGATCGGTATTTTTGGTCTGAAAGATTGAGATGCGGTTTTGTGTGCAATGCAACAGACTGTTTCATAAATTTGTATAATATGGAAATAAAAAGTCAGCCCAAAAAATTATACCGATCGCGTAACAAGATGATCGGTGGTGTACTGGCAGGATTTGCAGAATATATCTATGCCGACAAAACAGTGGTGCGTTTGCTCTACACGGTTGTCTCCATTCTTTCTGCCGGTTTTCCCGGTTTACTGATTTATCTTCTCGCCTGGATTATCGTTCCTCTGAAACCTCCGGGGGCTTGATTTTTTTGCTTTTTCTCACCACAAGAAAAGCGCCCGACAAAACGAGAGCCGCACCTAACAGGGTGATAGGTGTCATACGCTCGTGGTCAATCCACTTGACGTCAGCATGGGTGAGAATTCCCATGATAATAAAGGTGATAATGGGATTCACAAAGATAATTACGCTGACTCTGCTTGCTTCAATCAACCGCAGCGATTCTGCCAGCGTGCTGTAGGAAATCAGCGTGTTTGCACCGAGAAAAAGAAGCAGAAGCCACCAGCTCCAATGCAATTGAAACAGCGGCGACAAATTTATAAAAGGCAGATAAATGAGCGTTGGAAAGCCAAACAGGAAAATATTCAGTATAGATGAAGAGTAGCTTTTTACCAATATTTTCTGAAAAATGGCATAGCCCGTCCATGCAACTGCGCCACTTAAAGTGAGCAGAATTCCAAGGTTATATCTATTCTTTTCATCGAAAAATCCCATCAGCTGGTCTCCGTAGAAAAAGCCAAACCCGGCTATGGCAACCAAAAATCCGAGCCATTGCACACCGGTAAATTTTTCCTTGAAAAACAAAAATCCGGACAAAGCCAGCAGCATGGGACCCGCCTGAATAAAAAGCTGGGCATTGTTGGGGGTGGTGTAGTGCACACCAAGCATGAATCCCAGATAGTTCCACGAAAGCAATATCGCTGCAAAAATGAGCAGTAAAGGCGGTTTCAACAACGCTTTCAGCGATGCGGGACGCACATAAAGCTGCCACGCAAGGAGTGCGGCAAAAGCGATAAAAAAACGAAACCAAACCACCGTAACAGGTTCCACAACGCGGACTGCCATTTTCAGTGCAATGGCAAGCAGTCCCCAGAAAAAAGCGGTAATGGCTGCGTAAAAAACTCCTTTTGCTTGATCAGACATCAGAATGAAATCGTTTGCAAATGCTATTTGCGCAGTTCAGCCCCCAATTCGCGATCAAATGCAGCAATCAGCCTTTGCATGGTCTTATCTATCTGATTGTCGGTGAGGGTTCGTGCAGTATCTCGAAGCGTAAATTTTACGGCATAAGATTTTTTCCCTTCGGGAATGCCCCTGCCTTCGTAAACGTCAAAAAGAGCTACATCGTTCAGAATTTTCCGTTCGGTTTTGAACGCCAGCTCTTCAATTTGCTGAAATTTAACTTGCTTGTCCATCACCAAAGCCAGGTCGCGGCGCACTGACGGGAATCTGCTCAGTTCTGCAAAAACAGTTTTATGCTGTGTGCGCTTCCGCATCAGCTCATTCCAGTTAAAATCAGCATAATATACAGGCTGTTCAATGTCAAATTTTTTCAGAAATTTTGAAGATACAATTCCTGTTTCGAGTACGGTTCTGTTGTTTTCCGCGTAGTTTAATCCCTCAGAAAACAGTTCGTTCCGGCTTTCGGTAATGCGAAGTTTATTCAGGCTGAAACCCATTCGTTTCAAAATATTTTCGGCAACCGATTTTATCTGAAAAAATGAGCCGGGAAGCTGTTCTCCGGTCCAACTTTCGGCAGATTTTGCTCCGGTGATGAACAGCGCAAGGCGTTCTTCTTCGCGATAACCCGGCACCGGCTGCTCCTTCTCATCTTCTCCGTAGAAATAGCAATTTCCAAATTCGTATAAACGCAGGTCCCTGTTCTGTCGGTTGACATTTCGCTCAATGCACTCCAAACCGCCAAAGAGTAGCGTCTGCCGCATTCCATTCAGGTCGGCACTCAGGGGATTCAGCAGTTTCACGGTTTTCCCTGCATCATACTGAGCCAGTCCATCATAGTAACCCGCTTTGGTCAGTGAGTTTGACCAGATTTCATTAAAACCCTGTGACGAGAGCATCTCAGAAATCAGATTCCGTATTTGCGTAGGATCGGGCTGAGGCGCATATTGCAATGACGATTTCACAACTGTTGGAATTTTCACGTTGTTGTAGCCGTATATCCGCAAAATTTCCTCAACTACATCCGCTTCGCGCCTGACATCCACACGATAGGGCGGAACCGATAACGATAAACCGGTATCGGTTTCGTTCTCAATTTCAATCTCCAATGAGGTGAGTATTCCTTTTATGGTCTCTTTTCCCAAATCTTTTCCAATGAGCCGTGCAATGTTTTTATAGCTTACATCCACTTTGAAAAACTTTGCAGGTCGTGGATATACGTCCACAATTTCTGATGAAATTGTTCCACCGGCTATCTCTCTAATAAGCAATGCAGCACGTTTCAGTGCATAAATTACACCGTTGGGGTCGATGCCCCGCTCAAACCTGAAAGATGCGTCTGTGTGCAACCCGTGATGGCGCGCTGTTTTGCGTATAAATACCGGATCAAACCAGGCGCTTTCAAGAAAAATATTTTTAGTGGTTTCCTTCACTCCCGACTCAATTCCGCCAAAAATTCCACCAATACACATGGGGTCTTTAGTGCTGCAAATCATCAGGTCGGTTGACTGAAGTTTGCGCTCCACACTGTCGAGAGTTATGAACGGGGTTCCTTCGGGGAGGGTTTGCACTACAACCTTGCCGCCGGTAATTTCATCGGCATCGAAAGCGTGAAGCGGTTGCCCGGTTTCAAACAGCACATAATTGGTGATGTCCACCACATTGTTGATGGGGGAAAGCCCGATCACTTTCAGTCTTTGCCGGAGCCAGTCGGGCGACTCCTTCACTTCAACTCCCGAAATGGTTACGCCGGTGTAGCGCGGGCAGGCTTCCGGATTTTTTATTTCCACCGGAATTTCCAGGTTGTGGTTGTCAGGTTTGAAGTTATCTACCGGAATCCGCTTGTAAATAGTCGGCTTTTCTTTATTCAGAAATGCTGCAAGGTCACGCGCAACACCAATATGCGAGGCGCCGTCTATCCGGTTGGGAGTCAGATCGATTTCAATTGCCCAGTCGGGACTGATATTGTAAAACTCTTTCGCCGCCATGCCGGTTTTTGTTTCAGGTGGCAAAACGATGATTCCATCGTGATTGGTTCCAATTCCGATTTCATCTTCGGCACAAATCATTCCTTCGGAAACCTCACCGCGTATTTTGGCTTTTTTTAGCGTAACTTCCTTATCATCAAAGTAGAGCGTGGCGCCAACGGGCGCCACAACAACTTTTTGCCCTGCTGCCACATTGGGAGCACCGCAAACGATACTCAGCAATTCTCCCGTGCCGGTGTCAACGGTGGTTTTGCTCAGATGATCGGAATTGGGATGTTTTTCACAGGTAACAACTTCACCAATCACAAGTCCCTCCATCCCGCCTTTCACGGAATCTACCTGCTCTATGCCGGCAACTTCAAGACCGGTTTGTGTCAGTATCTCAGCGACTTTCTCCGGTGAAAGATCAATATCTATATATTCCTTTAACCAGTTATAGGAAATTTTCATTTTTTCTAATGATTTTCAATTTTATGAATCCCCAAAAATAGAGATTTTATATCATACGCCGGAAACTTGCCCGATTTTATTCGGGAATCTGAATTTAATCTCAACGTTTTCTCAAAGAAATTTATAGCGAATGAACATCTGCCTGCCGGCAGGCTTCCCCAAGGGAGATGAGCCTCTATCAGCCCATTACCAACTCAAGGTTCGTTTTGAATGCAACAAGGGGGAGTTAGAGTGGACTTTCCCAAAAAACCTTACGTTTTGATACTAATCGTCTCAAACCTAATTCTTGCTACTTCTCTGCTGATAAAGCTTTTGTAGTTACAACCCGTTTCACCCGGAAAGGCTTTTTTTGCTGCGATTCAAAATAGGTGCGCATTTGCAGTTCGGCAATTATTCCGATGGTAACAAACTGGATACCACCCATTACTAACAGAATGCCAAGTAAAAGCAGTGGTTTGCCCCATATATCCTGTCCCAAAATTTTCAGCACCAGCATATAAAGGTTAATCAAAACACCGATTCCTAAAGTTGCAATTCCCAATCCCCCGAAAAAGTGCATGGGGCGTTGCAGGTATTTTTTAAAGAAAAGCATAAGCAGCAGATCGCTCATCACTTTTGTGGTGCGGCTCAGGTTGTATTTGGAGGTGCCGAATTCGCGCGGACGATGATTAACATCAATCTGAGTGAAACGTGTGGCGCCTTCCAGTGTGATTAATACCGGAATAAAGCGGTGTAATTCACCGTAAATATGAATACTCTTAATGGTTTCGCGGGTGAAAATTTTGAGCGTGCAGCCTAAATCCTTCATGTGGGTTCCGGTAGATTTACGGATCATGTAATTTGCAATTTTAGAAGGAACTTTCCGTAAAAACATGCCGTCTTTTCGGTTTGCACGAATGCCGGCAACCATATCCCAGCCTTCGGTTTCCATCATTTTCAGCATCCCCGGAATGTCCGCCGGATCATTTTGCAGGTCGCCGTCAATAAGCGCCACAAACTCACCCGCTGTCTGATCGATACCTGCCTGAAGCGCAGAGCTTTGCCCATAATTCCGTTTTAGTTCTACCAAAAGGAAGCGTTCGTCATTAATTTTCAGAATTTCCGATTTTGTGCCGTCGGTTGAGCCGTCGTCAACAAAAATTGCTTCGTAATCAATTCCGGAAAGCGCTTTTTGAATCTGTTCCGACAGCGGTTTGATATTTGGCTCTTCGTTGTAAACACAGACTACCAGTGAGAGTTTTTTCATTGTTGCCTAAAATTGGTTGACACCTTAACTTTAAATTTTGCAAAGGTAAACAATCTGCCCGAGTTAATTGGTGTAACTTTTCAGGGGCGATTTTCAGGAGGGAGAGCGCTTATTCAATGTAAATGTAGTTCATTGAAGAAATTTTAAAAACAGAATAAATAGTTGTATGTTAAAACGATAAAGGTTAAAATTCAGTTTTGAGCGAAAAATAAATTTTTATAGCGCGGTTCATTTCTCTATATTTGCACGTATTCAACAGAAAAACCAAAAATTGATGAGGTATTTATATCTGTTTTCAACTCTTTTATTTTTTCATTATTCACTAACAGCCCAAACGGTTTTTTCATTAAGCTCCAACAGCACTTTTTTGGATCAGAATAAAAAACTGATTATTGCCAATCATATTCCCGAAGATTTTGTTTACGATGAAAACATTATGCTTGAGATTGATAACGAGCAATATAACTTGTTGAGACCTCCTGCTTTGCCGGAATACGGAACTCCTTACAAACTCAAAAAAGATGGTGAGGATTTCACACTTTATTTTTCTCCGTTGCCTCTGTTGAACATTCGTTCATTTGAGGAGATTGAAACCTATAGTGATGAATTAGTTCCCGGAAAATTTGAAATGTCCGATACTACCGGGTTCACCTATGCCTCTTATATAGGCGTCAAAGTGAGGGGAGCATCATCCAGAAGTTATCCCAAAAAGTCTTATCAGCTCAGAATGTGGACAGATTCTGCAAGTTATGAAACAAAAGATGAGACTTTTTTCAATATGCGTAACGATGACAAATGGCTGTTATTAGCTATGTGGAATGAAAAAGTACGGCTCAACAATCCGTTTTCCCATGATTTGTGGCTGCGCATTCATCAATTATATTATGCCGAAAAAGAAGCAAAAGCAAACAGCGCAATCCGCACAAAATATGTTGAGGTATTTCTGGATGGCAACTATAACGGAGTTTATGCGTTTTCCGAAAATATGGACAGAAAGCAGCTGGCACTTAAAAAGACAAAAGACGGCGCGGTCAGAGGGGAGCTGTATAAAGGAAAAGAATGGGGACATGGATTAGTTATTTTCAATATGGAGGGAGTGCCTCCCTTTGATGAAAATGATCTGTTCTGGGATGGGCAGGAGATGAAGTACCCCAAGGATATTCCTGCTGACTGGAGCATGTTGCACGATTTTGCCTATTTTGTTGATGAGAGTTCAGATAATGACTTCCGGGATAAGATTTTTCAAAAATTCCATAGGGAAAATGCGATGGATTATTTTATTTTTCTCAATTTAGTTCATGCCAATGACAATACGGGGAAAAATATTTTCTTGGCTAAATATGATGCCGGCGAACCTTACTTTTACGCACCGTGGGACCTTGACGGAACTCTCGGCTTTGATTATAACGGAGATAAATGGAACGATAACTATGAAAGGATTCTTTCCAATCGCTTTTATGATCGTCTGGAAGCGTTAAGCCCTGATAATTATCTGAATGACCTTTCTGCAAGATGGTTTAGTCTCAGAGAAAATGTGCTGGATAACGAGGCGCTAAAATCAAGAATTGACAGTTTGAGCAACTATTTGCAAGCCACCGGAGCTTATGAAAGAGAGCAACTTTCCTGGCAGGAAGAATCAAACCTTCAGCCTGAAGATGTGGATTATATAAAGGAATGGATTGATAATCGCATTAATTTTTTAGATCAATATTTTGCTGATTTGGAAACATACACGCCAAAACCCGGGCAAATGGATGAGCAGCCTGTTTCTGTTTTTTACAGCCGGGGAAAATTCAGGGTTCTGTTTGAAAAGGCATTGGAAAATTCAAAGCTGGAGTACAGGCTCTATACTGTTTTTGGTCAGCAAATTGACTCCGGCGAGATAACTCAATTCCATAACGAAATTGATGCTTCCCGCTGCTCTCCGGGTATTTATCTGATTCATTTTTATGACCTGAACAGAGGAGTCCGGTTTTCAGAAAAAGTTGTGGTTGCGGATTGAAATCATTCTTCCGGCAATTTTTTTAAGCACTCATCGGGCTTATTTTTAGTTGCCCTCCAACAGCTTTCAAAACTTTCATTATTGTTGAAAACTGAGGTTTTGCTCCTTCAGATAATGCTTTATATAAACTTGTCCGGCTAAGCCCAGTTTCTTTCGCAATTTTAGTCATTCCGATTGCTTTTGCAATGTTGCCAATTGCAGTAATTATGTCAGAGTCATTGCCTTCTGCCAAAACTTCATTAAGATATTCAACAATCATTTCGTTACTGTCTAAATAATCTGCAATATCAAATTTTGATGTTCCCATTTTTTTGATTTTTTAATTCGGAACAAAATTTTTGCTTTCGTATCAGATGTTGTTTTTCCTGAATAATTTCGACCACAAAAAATATTAATTGTCTTAAATAAGACTACATTATTCCCATCATCTCGAATGACAGTGTCCCAATCGAAATCCTTAAAAACAGCAAGATTAGTTATTGACTTGATTTTCGTTATCATCTTTACTTGTTATATTTGATGGTATTGTTGGGGCGCATTGCTACCAATATTAGTCCTTACGCCACTCCGCCCATCCTATTGCATTAATTCTCATTATGTGCGAAATGAATGTAAATATCACTTGTGAGCAAATATAAAAGATTCGTTTAAGGAATCCAAAGAACTTTTGAGGTCTTTGTTATTAATCCCGATTACTTTGGTTTAAGTATCAGCAATGTTTATACTTATGTGTCCTAATGCATTCTGAATGAGTTGGGTATTAATGGTTTTTTGCATAAATGATGACAAAATAATACTTTATTGTCAAGATGAGTTACATGTTTTGTTTATACGTTATTTAGGTAAAACTGCCGCCAATTTCCATATATACGAAACCCGTATTGTTTTATAGTTCCAATGCTGCAAACCATGCTGATATTGCAGGCGCAATGCTGATTTTTCAAAATCTTTGCGCAAATCAAAATTGAGTTGCATGGGACGGTCAAGCTCTTTTTTATAACCTGAATAACCGGAGATGGAAGCTGAATATAGCCAACTATTTAGCATATAATCGGTGCCGGCGCCATAGAGCAGCGCGTCATTTTGCAGATTCAACGCATCATTGGTTTGCCAGGAGTAAAAACCAAGCATCAGAAAAGTCCTGAATTTTCCCGTTTCCGTGTTTCCGAAATTTTTTGAGAAACTTGCATCGAAAAAATATGCCGGACTGTCAATATAGCGCGCTCCTTCCAATTGATTTCCCGAAGCTGTTTTGGTGCCAAACCGCAAAAGTGTATTTGGAAATTTCCGCTCTTTTGTGAGTTGAATCAGCGTACTGAAATAGAAATCGCCGATGGCAATTCCTTTCCCGTCCTTTATGCGTGCCAGGCGCTCGTCGCGTATCTGTTCCGAAAATGCAAAGTGCTCAGCAACAACTCCATACATTTCAATCGCTATTTTATCTTTTGCAAAAGGAATATAGGCATATCCCGAAATATCCTGCGTGGGATCGCCGGGGCGAAAGTGGTTTGAAAAGGTGATTTCAATTTCCGGTGTTTTATAGAGTTCGCCTTTGAGAACATGAGGAACCGGTAGCGCATTGGGACCAAAATGTCCGGGGGAGATTATCATCCAGTCGCGCCACACAGGGTCTCCTTCCTGCCAGCCGTGGGTTTCATTCCACCACTGCATGTCTTTTACGGGATTTTGGGAAAATCCGTGCAAAAAGATAAATAGGAATAAGATTGCAACCGACGAAATTTTCATGTTCTGGAAAAATCGGAAAAATAAAAAAAGGACTACCCGAAATGTAAGTAGTCCCTGAATATAATAATTATAGATTAAGTTTTTTCCTGATTGCCGGGGGAATGGCGTCCTTATGCAGCATGATGCTCATTGTTTTGTAGCTCACATAAGGTTTTGAAGCATAGAAATAGCCTTTATACAGATTGTAGTTTCCCCATGAATTTTTGATTTTGTAAAACTCCTGTCCGCGTGCATCCTTTGCCTTGCCGATAATGTGCATTCCGTGATCGTCTGTAGTCTGAAAATTGTCGTAGGCTATCTGTCGCATTTCCTGAGTAATTTCAGGTTCAGGAACCGTTTTATCCAGTTTATACAATTCGTTTTCCCGCTCTCTTTCGGGCAATGCTTCCCATCGTGAAATTTCGGCATCCGACATATCGGTTTGCGGGGCAGCGGGAATCACCGCAATGCCTTTGCCACCTGAAGCAAACCCTTTTTCGCTCACATCGGCAGCCCAGGCGATGGTGTATCCGTTTTCAAGCGAATAGTCGATAATCTCTTCCATTTCATTCAGCGGAACGTTGTAAACTTCATCCCACGACCAGTTATCAGGTATTTCGATAATGAATTTTGAATAGAACGGATGGTGGGTGTAAGAAGTGATTTCAACGTAATCGCTCATGTTCAGCCCTAAATTTTCTGCAAAGCTGAGCGGTGTATATTTTTTACCTTCATATTCAAAATTTTTCGGAACTTCACCCAAATAGGTATTGAGAATCTGCGTATAAGCATCATGCCATGCCGAGCTTAGTTTGCGGTTTTTATTCTCCACAACACCTTTTACATACTCTTCCAAAACCCTGTCCATCTCGCCGTGCACATGCTTCTCTTCGCCATATTTTAGCCCGGAATAGACCGATTCGGGTACGATGCCGTATCTGGCTATCATGTTGGTTACGTCGTGAAACGCACCGCCGGGCGAAAAATTCAGGTGCCCGTGAACCCGCACATATTTTCTGGCTTTTTCGGCGTAAGTGTGCCAAACAATGAACATTTCAGAAAGATTGACGTCGGATTTGCCGATACGCATCATTTCCGACTGCAAAAATGAGAGTCCGGCAAATGCCCAGCATGTTCCGGAGCGGTGCTGATCTTCAACGGGAGGAGCCGGAAGCAGCAAGACGTCCTCAAATTTCCAGGGTTCATCTTTACTTTTTGATGTGTTCTTTGATGAGAAAGAGCTTAAAGAAGTGCTGAGAATCAGCAGGATAGTTAACAGTGTATTCGTTCTGAATTTCATGGATTTTTTTATTTTAATATGATGCTTTTAAAATGTTATCCAAAAATAGGAATAATAATTTTTTAAACGAAAATTTTATTGGAGAAGTTGTGAAATTGTGGCGGGGGATAGTTTTCAGGCGGCACAGCCGCCTGAAAACTATCATTGTAATGAAGGTTCATTTTTCGCTGTGCGAAAAATTTGCTGATAGCCTGCCAGAAAAACTCAAAACCGCAAGCCCCTTCTCAATCCTCAATTCACAATTCTCAACTGAATCACTTTAATCTCCACTTAATCTCTATTTCCCCCTTCAATTTCCACCACACTTTTCCCTGTGGCGTCCTCTGTTTTGAGGGAATTTCGCACAAATAAGTAAATATAGTTGTTTAAAGAAGGTGCAAATTTTCTTTAAATGCTATTTTTGCGTTCAGGAAGAAAGAAAATGAGAAAAGCTACAACGATACTCGCTTTTTTGCTGTTTACGGCTTTTTTTGCCGAAGGACAGCTAAACATCAATCACTATATCCGGGTGGGGCGCACACGTATTTCCATTGGAAATTACACCGGCGCAATTGAATATTTCAATATTGTCATCAAGTTTAAACCCTATCTGCCGGAGGCTTATTTTTACAGAGGCATTGCCAAACATCAGCTGGAAGATTTCCGGGGTGCAATTATTGACTACGACAAAGCCATCGAAATAAAACCATTTTACCCGCAGGCATACATGAACCGCGGAATGGCTTATCACAATCTGGGAGATTATGACAAAGCCATTGAGGACTATAACCGTGGATTAGAATTTGACCCGGATAATGAGTCTTTGTACAACAACAGGGGAATTGCAAAACTTGCTCTCAAAGATGTGGAGGGCGCTATTGAAGATTATAATAAGTCATTGGAAATCAATCCAAAATCAACAAATGCCTTGATGAATCGTAGCAATGCACATATTGTTGATGGCAAAATTGAAGAGGCAATCCGGGATTTGAATCAGGTTATTATTATTCGTCCCCATTTTGCCGGCGCGTATCTTAACCGCGGACTGGCACGCTTTGAATTAGACGACTACGCATCTGCACTTCGTGATTATGATCAGTCAATAAGGCTTGAATCTGACAATGCGCTGGCGTATAACAATCGCGGGATTGTGAAGCATAAGCTGGGCGACTACGAAGGCGCCATAATGGATTACGATATTGCACTGCGGCAAAATCCGGAAATGGCAAGCGCATATTTTAACCGGGCAATGGCACGCGAAATTTTGGGGCGTCCCGGTTTTGCCGAAGATTACCGGATTGCGGCACAGCTGAATCCGCAATTTGATTTAGAAAGCCGCCGTCTTGATGCTGAGCAGTTAGCACAGCATCAGCAGAGCCAGCAAGGGCAGTCGCAGCAGCAGGGCTCTGCCGGACAATCGACACAGCAAAGCGCTGCCGGACAGAGTCAGGCGCAGCAAACCACGCAGGACGATGCAGATTCTTCCGGGCAGGAACAGGAAGAGGAGAGCAGGGAAAAAGCAGAGCAGACACGGAGCAGAAGACAGCGCACCAATCTCATTGTGGAAGATTCGCGCAACCTGCCTAAAGAAGATGAGGAGTTTGATGAAGATGACGGGCGAATTCAAAACCGCAATATTGTTATTGACCTGCAGCCGATTTTTTTCATTACCGCGTATGACCGGAATGCCGTGGATTATGAGCGTTCTCACTACTATAATTTATCAATCGATGAGCTGAACCGAAAGAACAATTACAATCCGCTGTTTACGATTACCAATAAACCGGCAGATGAATTTCATGCTGTGTTTGAAAACTTTGTGCTCTATTTTAATGAGCGTCTTAATATCGAAAAGAACAGCCACAATTATCTGAATCGGGCAATTTTTTACAATCTAACCGGCGATTACAGTAAAGCCATGGAAGACCTGGAAAAGTCCATTGAGCTGGACAGTAAGCAGGTTATGGCATATTTTATCAGAGGAAATACCCGTTATAAAATATTGGAGCAGATAGAGTTACTGAGTGTAACCCCCGATGAGCTTTCGGTTTCCGTTGGAGTGGCTGCAAATACTCAGGAGCCTGAAGTTTTGCCGGCTTCCATGCCAGAATATCAGAAAATTCTTGACGACTATCAGGTTCTGCTCTATCAGAAACCCAAATTCTTTTTCGGCTACTTTAATCGTGCTTATATGAAATTGCGTCTTAAAGACTACAAAAGTGCAATTGAAGATTTGAATATGGCAATTGAACTCGAACCTGAGTTTGCCGAAGCCTATTTCAACCGTGGGCTTACCAAAATTTTTCTTGATGATGTTGAGGGTGGGGCAATAGATTTAAGCCGCGCAGGCGAGCTTGGCATCTATGGTGCCTACAATATTATCAAAAGGTATTGCAACTGATTTATTTCATAAAAAAAGCAGCCGTTTCTGACTACTTTTCTTTGCGGTGTGATGCGGTGACGATCCCGAATTCTCGGGAAACTCGCGACCTCAAATAGATATATTCGGTATCGTAAAATTCATTATTTGTTCATCATTATGAGCCTTTCATAAAATTCTCTGTTTTTTTGCCTTTTAAGGAACTTTTCACGTTGTAAAGCTTCGGAACGGGAATCAAAATGTTCTGTATAAACCAGTCTCCAAGGCATTTTGCGTGAAGTGTATCTCGATTTTCCTGTATTATGGTATTCAATCCTTTGTTCTATGTTGGAAGTGTAACCAATATAAAAGCTTTTGTCGTATTCACTTTGAATTATGTACACTGTGAATTTCATAAAAGTTTAAATAACAGGAGTTAACATTTGCGGTGACGATCCCGAGTTCTCGGGAAACTCGCGACCATTTAGCAATCATTTCATAAAAAAAGCAGCCGTTTCTGACT
>LSQX01222614.1_pt1 | contig 42326 bp, 33 predicted proteins | sample 654561 | NCBI WGS metagenome assembly LSQX01 (sample SAMN04489861, study PRJNA283612) | anaerobic digester metagenome | isolation source: 4 biogas reactors fed with cattle manure at either 37C or 55C with and... | place: Denmark: Kongens Lyngby | collected 2014 | reverse complement strand
TTTCTTAAATGGCTCGCTTTACATCTGCGCACTGTATTCTCTTTTCAAGCTTCGTAATGATCGCTGCCCTAACTGGCAACGGCGAAAAATATACCATGCCTTTGAAGGGAATGCAAGCCCTTTTTAAAGTTTTTATAAAAATTCTTTTGAGATGATATAATTTCTCCGTCAATGAACAAGATGCAGTCTCCTGAAAATACATTTATACTAGGTAACATGTTGTTTGGAGGAGGTTTTTAAATATGACGAGAAAAGAACCCGAATCAAACGCTGCAAAGCGTGACGGGAAACAACCCCCACAATCTGGCGGTTTATATCTTATCCGAAAAGTACTTTTTTTAGTTCTATTGGTAATGGCGGCAGGCATTGCCGTTGTTTTTGTTTTTGGAGCTCTTTATATAAAAGAAATATCTGAAGAGCTCCCGACAACATCGCAAATACTTGCTCACAAAGAAAACGTGGCAAGTACGGTTTATGACAGAGATAACGAGATTATAGCACGATTATTTACGGAGAATAGAAAACCTGTGCAATTGAAAGATATTTCTCCGTGGATACTGAAATGTACTTTAGCTGCAGAGGATTCCTCTTTTTATCAGCATGGCGGGATAAGAGTTACTGCCATTGGAAGAGCATTAATGGTTGATATTCTCCATCGAGGAGCCCGCCAGGGAGGTAGCACTATTACACAGCAATTAGCTCGTAATCTCTTCTTATCCCAGGAAAAGACCATTAAAAGGAAAGCAAAGGAGATTATGCTCGCCATTCGCATGGAACAGCTTTTCTCGAAGGATAAGATCCTTGAAATGTATCTCAATACCATATATTTTGGACATGGCGCCTGGGGGATAGAAACAGCAGCTAAAACTTATTTTGGTAAGGAATCAAGAAATCTTACCCTCTCTGAATCTGCTGTTATCGCAGGTCTAATAGCTGCTCCAGAACGGTATAGCCCACTCAACAATATAAATAACGCCAAAAAACGCCAAGGGTATGTCCTCGGCCGTTTAATAGACCTCGGATGGATCGATAGTGAAACAAAAGAAAAAGCATATATTGAAGAAATTAACTTAAAGCATGTCCCAAATAAAGTTACGGAATTTAACAAGGCCCCTTATTTTATTTCACACTTGCTCATTAATCACCTCCTCCCTACCTATGGAGCTGATCTTGTATATAGCGGCGGTATGGAGATATACACAACCATTGACCTGGATCTGCAGGAAAAAGCTGATAATGCGATCAAGATGTTGAAAAGCCAAGGGGCTCTTGTTGCACTGGATCCTCTCACAGGAGAAGTTTTAGCCCTCACGGGAGGAAAAGATTTTTCAACAAGCAAATTTAACAGGGTTACTCAGGCTTATCGTCAGCCTGGCTCTGCCTTTAAACCCTTCGTCTTTGCTGCTGCTCTGGAAAAAGGCATTATGCCTACTGATCATTTTCTTGATGCACCTCTCTCATATGATGTCCCGGGAGAAGAAAAAACATGGGAGCCTGGCAACTATGGCCAAAAATTTCACGGGGAAGTGACCGTTCTCGACGCTCTCATTCATTCTTATAATACAGTGGCGGTACGCATGGCCGACATTACAGGTGTTAGCAATATTATAAAGATGGCACGAAGCACAGGAATTACTTCTCCCCATTTGCCTCATGATTTATCGATTGCTCTTGGAACCGCAAGTGTAACACCATTAGAAATGGCTACGGCCTTTTCAACTTTTGCCAACGGAGGTCATGTTGTTTCTCCTTTGATGATACGTGAAATTCGATCAGGGAATGGAGACGTGCTTGAATTCCATAAGCCAGAGATACGAGAAGGGATCTCTCCTGTCACCGCAACTGTTATTCGCTCTCTCATGGAAGATGCGGTTCGAGCTGGTACAGGAAGAAATGCCCTTATCCCCGGATGGGAAACTTTCGGTAAAACTGGAACTACAAATGAGTATAGTGACGCATGGTTTGCAGGAGGTGTTCCTGGCCTTGTCACTATTGTCTATGCAGGAAATGACGACCATAAAGCCCTTGGTAGAAATGCAACTGGAAGTGCTATTGCAGTACCAGTGTGGAAGAGTTTTATGAGCGAGGCTGTTAAAGTGCTTCACCTTCCGCAGGCCTTTGATATCCCTCAGGGTCTTGCAGTAGAAGCTGTTCGAGTATGCAGGCAAACTGGTTTTTTAGCCGCTCCTGGCTGTTCAGCCGCAACCTTGCTTCTGCCAGCGGGATCGACTCCTACAACCACATGTCCTATCCATGGAGGAGATATCTTTGCCTGTCAAAATGACTCCTTGGCTCCAAGACTTTATCTTCTTCCTCAAGACGAGGAACATTACTATACTTATGCCAAATTCCCAGATGGAGATATTCCTTTCTCTCTCGCCGGTTCCGATATAGAGGTGAAGGTGTCTTCAACTGTTGAGGAAAAATCGCAACTATCGCACAAACCAGCACAAAAATCAGTTATCCCTGTTGGAGAGCAAGATCCGTACAAGGACGATCCCAGCCCTGCCCAAACAATCGAGGAACGCTACCAGGACCTTCTAAAGCAATACGGCATTACAAACTAAAGCCGTATAAAAGATGCGACTCAAAAATTAAAAGGGCAAAACCGAAAAACTCGGTTCTGCCCTTTTTTCTATGAATGTCTATTCTATCTGTTTCGAATACTGTTAAGAATAATACGCTGCTCTACTCCTGCTACGAGCTTTCTCGTATAGGCTACAGTATCAGGATTGACACTCATGCTGTCTATTCCTTCTCTTACAAGGAACTCGGCAAAATCCGGATAGAGAGATGGCCCTTGTCCACAGATGGAGCATGTTTTCCCATGCTTATGCGCCGCTTGGATCAATGTGCGAATAGCACGCTGCACTGCAATGTTCCTTTCATCAAAGTATCCCATGTTGTTCAATATGCCTGAATCTCTGTCAACTCCCATTACGAGCTGTGTCAGGTCGTTACTTCCAATGCTGAAACCATCAACCATCTGGGCAAATTCCTCCGCAGCAAACACAACTGACGGAACTTCTGCCATGATCCAGATTTTAAACGAAGAACTCCTCTCCAAACCTTCGGAACAAAGGATATTCATGACACTTTCAAGCTCCCATGTAGTTCGAACGAAAGGAAGCATCATCCAGACGTTTATGAGGCCGTACTCTTCCCTGTCTTTGCGCATTGCCTGACATTCAAGTCTGAACCCCGCTTCATATTCAGAGGAAATGTACCGAGAAACACCACGCCAGCCAATCATTGGGTTGTTCTCTACAGGCTCAACTTCTTCCCCGCCTTTAAGCCCTCTGAACTCATTTGTTCTGAAATCACTCATGCGCACTACGACTGGACGGGGGTAAATAGCCTGGGCCACTGTGGTTATTCCCTCAGACATTTTATCTACAAGAAGCTTTCCCTGCCCTGTCTTAACAAGATACATAGGATGTATACCAACCATATTGGTAAATATAAATTCCGTACGCATTAACCCTATCCCATCAAAGGGGAGGTTCTTATATCTGTCAATTATAGAAGGCTCGCCCAGATTCATGTAAATTTTTGTTCCTGTAATAGGCGCTAACTGATGTACGAGCTCTTCTATCGGAAGAGCTTGAGCACCTGGTGAAACTAGAGTAGCTTTTTCCGCTTCTTTCTTTTCGGGTACAACGTTACCTTCAAAGACAACGCCACGAGTAGCATCAACTGTAACAAGCACCCCTTCTGCAAGTACTGCCGTCCCGTTTTTCGAACCTACTATACAGGGAATGCCCAGTTCTCTTGAAACGATGGCGGCATGGCACGTTCGTCCACCTTCGTCGGTCACGACGGCTGCAGCTTTTCGCATAGCAGGAACCATGTCAGGATTAGTCATCCCCGTTACAAGGATGTCGCCATCTTTTACCCTCGCTATCTCATTTATATCCTCGATAACGATAACTTTTCCAACTGCGGTCCCTGGAGATGCCGCCAGACCTCTTGCCAAAACATTCAACTTTGTTTCTTTTGGGGTTGTGTTCTGATCCACAGAACTCTCTCCTTTAGCTAAAGTTGTAATAGGACGGGCCTGCAGAATATATAGTTCCTTTGTATCTTGGTCGAGAGCCCACTCTATATCCTGAGGAGCGTTATAAAGGGACTCTATTGTTTTTCCAGCTTTGCCAAGGGTTATTATTTCCATATCTGTAAGGCACTGCATCTTTACCTTATCCGGCCCAAGAAAATCTTTAACCGCAACTTTTGCAGTGCCTATATCTCCATCTTTTTCGACGATCATGGTGTTCTTTTCAGATATTGTTTTCTCCACTACATCGAGATGATCTTTCTCCAGTATAAATTCATCTGGAGTAACAACTCCAGAGACAACAGCTTCTCCGAGTCCCCAACTTGCGTTGATCATAATTTGATTGAGGTCATTGGAAACAGGATTAGCTGTAAATAGAACACCAGACTTCTCGCTTCTAACCATTTTTTGTACTACAGCGCTCAAGGCTACTTCAAAGTGATTGAAGTCCTGTTTTTCCCGATAATAGGTCGCTCGAGCTGTCCAAAGGGAGGCCCAGCATTTCTGAACATGTTTTAAAACTTCTTCTGCTCCTCGAATATGAAGGTAGGTATCCTGCTGTCCCGCAAAAGAAGCATCTGGCAAATCTTCAGCTGTCGCAGAACTTCGGACTGCAACCTGTACATTTTCCAATCCAGTTTTTTGGGCAAGCTGAGCATAGGCTTTTTTTACTTCTTTTTCAATTTCTTTGGGAAAGGGCGCTTCCATAATAAGCTTTCTGATCTCTCCGCATTTTTCAGAAAGGTCATCTGTGTTTTCAAAATCAATGTTGCGAATTATGTTCTCTATGGATGCATTGAGGCCAGAAATTCTGATAAAATCCCTGTAAGCTCCAGCAATTACACAAAACCCCGGAGGGACAGCAACCCCATTCTGAGTCAATTCACCGAGATTTGCTCCCTTTCCTCCTACAAGTGGTATGTCGTTGCGATTAACTTCCGAAAACCACCTGATATACTTATATGTTCCCATCTTACTGCCTCCTCGTTAATTAATGAAGCCCAGCGCAGCCTGAGCAGCTGCCAGTCTTGCCACTGGTATCCTGAAGGGCGAACAGCTGACATAGTTAAGGCCGATAATATGACAAAAGGCAATACTTTCTGGATTACCGCCATGTTCGCCACAAATGCCCAAAGACATGTTTTGTCGTGTTTCTCTCGCTTTTTTAACGCAAAGACGCATCATCTCTCCAACGCCTTCTCGATCAAGGGTATGAAAGGGATTCTCCTGCAATATGCCTTTCTGTAAATAGGCCCGTAGGAACTTGGACTCCGCATCATCCCTTGAATACGCAAAAACCGCTTGTGTCAAATCATTCGTTCCAAAACTAAAAAAATCTGCAACTTTCGCTATTTTATCAGCAACCAATACTGAATGGGGAACTTCTATCATGCTTCCTACTTTGTAGTCAACAATTATCCCTGTACTCTTATAGTACTCTTCGGCAATTCTGTCTACCATTTCGCGGAATATTTCCATTTCTTCAGAGAGACCGACAAGAGGTATCATTATTTCTGGGAAAACAGCTTTTCTTTCTCCTAGAACTAAAAGAGCTGCTTCAAAAATAGCGCGAATCTGTGCTTCATAAATTTCAGGATGCAAGATACCAAGCCGACACCCTCTGAATCCCATCATAGGATTGATTTCTTTAAGCATCTCAATTTTTTTGAGCACTGCTTCCATTTCTAAAATTTTTTTCTTCTGTGCTGGGGATTCCTTTTCCCTTTGCATCTCGAACAACTGCTGTCGTATAACATTTTCTTTTGGGAGAAATTCATGGAGAGGCGGGTCTAACAGGCGAATGATAACAGGGCAGCCGCTCATCTCCCTAAAAATATCAGCAAAATCATTTTTCTGCATTTCCTTTAAAAGTTCAAGGTCTTTAAGGCGACTTTCTTTATCCGGAGCCATTATCATATGCTCCATAACAGGAAGTCGATCCTGGGCCATAAACATGTGCTCCGTCCGACACAAACCAATTCCCTTAGCACCAAACTCCCTCGCTCTTCGGGCATCTTCGGGAGTATCAGCATTCGCCCATACCTCTAAAGAGGCCGCCTCGTCTGCCCATTGAAGAAAAACGGAGAGCTCTTTGGTAATTTTTGCGTCTACAAGGGGGGCTTCTCCTGCATAAACTCTACCATTGCTTCCATCTACTGTAATAATATCCCCCTCTTTGAGGATCAGGCTTTCTCCGTAAAGAACCTTTTCATCCACATCAATGAAAAGCTCTTCGCAACCGCTTACGCAAGGTTTACCCATACCTCTGGCAACAACAGCAGCATGGCTTGTCATTCCGCCACGACTTGTTACCACACCTTCCGCGACAGCCAATCCATGAATATCATCTGGACTCGTTTCAGGGCGTACAAGAATAACATTCTTTCCCTCATCATTCCACTGTACTGCTGCCTCTGGAGAAAACACTATCATGCCTGAACATGCTCCTGGTGACGCTGGCAACCCCTCTGCTACAAGAGGCACATCCACCTGGCTGCCTATCTGTTTGTGAAGAAGAAGTTCTGCTTCCCTTGGCGTAACTCTAGTTAAAGCTTCACTTTTACCTATAAGGTTTTCCTGAACCATATCATGAGCAATCCTCACTGCTGCTTCTGCTGATCGTTTACCACTTCTTGTTTGAAGAATGTAGAGCTTACGGTTTTCAATAGTAAACTCTACATCCTGCATATCCTTATAAAACCTTTCTAAAGACCCTGTGATATCAACCAGCTGATTAAACATGTCAGCCATCATATAGCGCAATTCTGATATGGGGATAGGGGTTCGTACTCCCGCAACTACATCTTCTCCCTGAGCATTAATGAGAAATTCCCCATAAAGGTCTGCAGAACCATCGGAAGGGTTTCGTGTAAAACATACACCTGTGCCGCACTGCTCGTTAAGATTTCCAAAAACCATTGAGACTATACTAACAGCAGTCCCTAAATTATGTGGAATACTATGAAGATTGCGATATGTAATAGCTCTTGGGTTGTTCCAGCTCTTAAAAACAGCGGCAAGAGCCATTTTTAACTGCTTCCATGGGTCATATGGGAAAGAAGAATGAGTGTGGGATTCATAAATGTGAAGGTAGGCCGCAACAATTTCTTCAAGGATCTGGGCAGGAATTTGATAATCATATAGTAAATTATTTTTTTCTTGGCTTCATCGAGAACTTTTTCAAAAAGATCAGGACTCAAACCAGCAACAACTTCACCGAACATTTGAATCAGTCGCCTGTAGCTATCGAGAGCAAATCTTCTGTTTTGAGAGGCTTCTGCCATATACTCCAACGTATCCCGATTGAGTCCAAGGTTGAGTACGGAGTCCATCATGCCTGGCATAGAAACTGGGGCACCAGACCTCACCGAAACCAGAAGGGGAGTGGGGCCACTGCCCCATTTTTTGCCCGTTTTAGCCTCCATTCTGAGAATTGCTTTCTGTATATCCGGCCAAATTTTGTCCACTAAAAAACTTTCCCCTTCTAAAAATTCTACACAGGCTTTAGTTGTCACAATGAATCCGGGAGGGACAGGCATTCCATTCTGTACCATTTGAGAAAGATTGGCCCCTTTACTGCCAAGAAGGTCCTTCATTGTGGCGTTTCCTTCTTCAAAATCATAAACATACTTGTTGAGTACTTTATCTCTCATAGCATTACTCACCTCCTCGTCTAAATATTGGAGGGATCTAATGTCTGATGTAAGCTAATATCTCTTGTGCGGTCTCTTCAAGGGCACGATCCGTAACGTCAAAAACTCTTACGCCGAGTGCTTTCATGATTGAATCTGCATACGCCAGTTCCTCATAAACCTTGGCTATCTGAGCGTAGTCGGAACCTTCTGAATCAAGACCTAACATAACGAGCCTTTTAAGACGGATATCTATGAGAGCCTTTGGATCTATAGTTAAACCTATGATCCGAGAAGAATCCACTTCAAATAATTCTTCAGGGGGAGCAAGATCAGGGATCAAAGGAATGTTCGCTGTTTTAATGCCCTTATGGGCAAGATACATTGAAAGAGGGGTTTTACACGTTCTTGAAACTCCAATAATAATAAGATCAGCTTCAGGAAGAAGATGGGTGTTGCTGCCATCATCACAGCTGATGGTAAACTCAACCGCTTTGACCCGTTTAAAATACTCTTCGTCCATAACATGGGAAAGCCCTGGCTTCTCAAGAGGCTCTTTATCCAGAATATCAGAAAGAGTGTTGAGCAGCGGTCCAAAAACATCTATAACATCAACGTTCAAGGAGTCGCTATTTTCAATGACCCAATGGCGCACAATCTTATCTACAAATGTACAAATGACAATGGCGTGTTTAGAAGATGCAATCTCCAGCATTTCCCTTGCCTTATCTATATTGTTAATGTAGCGAAAACGGCGTAATTTTACACTCTGGGGGTCAAATTGACTTGATGCAGCCCGTGCCACGCTTTCCGCCGTTTCTCCGGTAAAATCGGAAACCACAAAAACTTCAACCTGTTTTTTCATGTCGTGCATATATTCTACCCCCGAAGAAGATCCATTATTTCCTGTGCGTTCTCTTCTACTGCCCGACCCGTTACATCATAGATGCGACAGCCAAGCTGCGACATTATATTACTGGCGTACTCTAATTCTCGTCTGACTCTCTCCCTGTTAGCATAGGCTGAAGCTGCCGGATCAAGCCCTAGAAGCTTCAGCCTTTCCTCTCGTATTTGTATTAACTTTAAAGGATCTATAACTAAGCCAATGAGTCGCTCTTTGGGAACGGAGAAAACCTCTTGGGGAGGATCTACTTCTGGTATTAGCGGAATATTGGCCACTTTGAATCCCCGATTCGCAATATACATTGAAAGAGGCGTTTTCCCCGTTCGGGAAACTCCCAATATAACAAGATCCGCTATGGGAAGAGCCGGTGGGTTTCGTCCATCATCACACTGTATAGCAAATTCAACAGCCTTAACCCGCCTGAAATACTCTTCATCCATACGGCGATTCAGTCCCGGCGATTCCAAGGGGTCCTCCCCCAGCCTCAACTCGAGAAGTTCTAATAGGGAACCAAGAAGATCCACAAAAGGTATCCCCAATTTCTGAGCTCTTAGGGCCATTGACCGCCTTAAATTCCTATTCACCAGAGTACACACAACAACAGGGCGGGCAAGCGCCGCCTGTTGTAAAATGTCCTTCACCTTTTCTTCTGAGTCTACATAGCGAAATCGGGTAACCTGACTAAAGGAAGACTCGAACTGACTCATAGCTGAGTGAGAAACATGTTCCGCTGTTTCTCCTGTAGAGTCTGAAACTATAAACAATGACAGAGAGCTCATTTTCCCCCTCCTAGTTCTTCAGGACACCCAGATCTCCAACTTCTTTGAAAATACTATTACAGCGAGAAAGTAAGGCTAATCTATTCTGCCTGATGTCAAGGTCGTTATCCATAATCATAACATCGTCAAAGAAAGCCGTGATACGTGGAGAAAGCCTCGATAGTAGAACCATCAGTTCGTCCCAATCATATCTTTCCAAAGCATCCTCTACTAATGGTGTCATTTCATTCATTTCTATAAACAGCTCATTTTCCACATTTTTCTGAAAAAGCTCCTGGGCGATATCTTTGGAGTACTCTTCTGCCTTTGATAAGATATTTCTAACCCGTACCGCTGCTGTAACAAGGTCCACAAACCATTCTTCATTCTTCACCTTATTAACAACATTTAAAAAGTGAAGGGCCTGGAAAGGTTTGCGTCCAACAACTGAAATAGCCAACGTCACAAGATCGTGCTCATAGCCCTTTTCTTTTAGTTGTACATGAAGCCGCTGTTCAAAAAAACTCCTGGATTGCTCTAGTATCTTTTCAGGCACCTCGAAATTTTGTCCTGCTTGAGAGATAAGATCCGCAATATCTACATCCAGATCGACTCCCCAGATAATCTCGTTAATACATCGTGCTGCCCGTCTGAGAGCATAGGGATCTTGGGAACCGGTGGGCTGAAGACCTACCTTGTGGCAATTTACAATAACAAAAATTCGTTCTGCTATGCCAAGTATTGCTCCTATGATATCTGATGGGACAGTGTCGCCAGCGGACTTTGGGAGATATTGTTCATAAATAGCTTTTGCGACTCTTTCCGGCTCCCCATTACGAAGGGCATATTCACGCCCCATAATTCCCTGAAGTTCTGGGAACTCATACACCATATTGGTCAACAAATCGCATTTTGAGAGTAAGGCAGCTCTGTCTACAAGTTTAGCCTCATCTAAAAACCCAAGTTTTTCACAAAGATATTTCGCCAGTTTCTGGGTTGCTTTGATTTTATCGTAAAGGGACCCTAGTTTTTCCTGGTAAACAATGCTCTTTAACCCCTCTATACATCCCGCAAGAGGTTTTTTCAGATCTTCCGCCCAGAAAAATGCGGCGTCTTCGAGCCTTGCCCGCAATACCCGTTCATTTCCTTCACGCACTACCCCCATATTCGTAGCCCTGTTATTACTTACCCCTACAAAGAAAGGCATAAGTTTGCCGTTTTCACTTCGTACAGGAAAGTATTTTTGATGTTTTTTCATACTTGTCGTCAATACTTCCTCTGGTATATCGAGAAATTTCTTGTCAAAAGAACCATAAAAGGGAATCGGAAACTCTACAAGATACAGGTTTTCATCAACGAGCTCAGGGTCAAGTTCTACTTTGCCCCCAATTTCTTTCTCGAGGGCGGTTATGCCCGAAATCATTTTTTGTTTTCGTTTTTCCTGATCGAGGATAACATAATTATCGTATAGCTTTTCCATAAATTCTGACGCATCGGCAACATCAATGCTCCTGGATCCCATAAAGCGATGGCCCCTAGTTGTTCGGCCACTTTCTATGCCGCCATAAGTAAAGGGAACTATTTCTTTATCGAGAAGGGCAACGATCCAACGAATAGGTCTGGCAAATTTTATTGTCGGATCAAGCCAATACATATTCTTAGGAAAAACAATCTGGCCCATAATATTAGTTAGTATTTGAGGAAGCAAATTTTGAACAGGGTTCCCCTGTTCAGAAATGACTGCGAAGGCATAACGCACCCCATCTACTTCCTTATGGGTTAATTCTTCGTAGTTAACCCCCTTGCTCTTAGCAAATCCTATGGCAGCTTTAGTTGGGTTTCCATTGGCGTCAAAGGCTGACTCCCATGTCGGCCCCTTATAGGTCATTATTTTATCTTCCTGGTTTTCCTGAACATCCCTAATAGTAAGAGCTATGCGGCGAGGAGTTCCATATGCCCCTATCCGTCCATGCTTAATGCGGGCTGTTTCAAATTCTTTTTCAGCGTAACTTACGATGGTTTCTAATGCGTCAGGAAGAAAGCGTGATGGAATTTCTTCAGTTCCTATTTCAAGTAAAAGATTTTTATATGCCATGACTCTTCACCTCTTCCATGGTCTAGCGAGAAAATTTATTCATAAAAGGATAGTTCATCTCTTTGCGGCTTCCCGCATATCTTTCACAGCAAAGACTCGCAAGGGCCCGAATACGGGAGATGTAGCCTGTTCGTTCCGTTACACTAATAGCATTCCTTGCATCCAGAAGATTGAAAGTGTGGGAACACTTCAGTACATAATCATAAGCAGGAAGTACATACCCTTCAGCAAGGATATGATTCGCCTCCGCTTCATACATGGTAAAAAGTTTAAAAAGCATATCCGTGTCTGCTATTTCAAAATTATAGTGAGAAAACTCCACTTCATCCCAATGGTGAATATCTCCGTATGTTACATTATCAACCCAGGCAAGATCATATACATTCTCCACTTTCTGTACGAACATGGCTATACGCTCAATGCCATAGGTCAGCTCCGCAGGAACCAGAGCCATATCTACACCACCAACCTGCTGAAAATAGGTAAACTGAGTCACTTCCATTCCATCAAGCCAAACTTCCCAGCCCAGCCCCCAGGCCCCTACGGTTGGAGATTCCCAATCGTCTTCAACAAAACGGATATCATGTTCTTGGGGCTCTATGCCTAGGGCACCAAGGCTGGCAAGATAGATCTCCTGAATGTTTTCAGGCGCTGGTTGAACAATAACCTGATACTGATAATAATGCTGCAACCTATTGGGATTTTCACCGTAACGTCCGTCTGTAGGTCTTCTAGAAGGCTCAACGTATGCAACTTTCCATGGTTCGGGGCCAAGTACCCGTAGAGCAGTTGCGGGATTCATAGTTCCAGCCCCAACTTCTATGTCATATGGTTGTTGTATAACACATCCCTGTTCAGCCCAAAAACGTTCGAGACGGAAAATAATTTCTTGAAAGTTCACATAAAAAACCTCCCTCGCGATAAAACCTTTTATCTTTGTAGGATTGTCTATTTTTAACAACTTCTGTCAAGAATCATCTTTAAACGTCCAATCTGCGTTTTCCAGAAAGCTTTCTCTGTACCATCTGAAGGAGCTCCTTGAGAAGAAAAAGAAATAAGATTTCGGCGGGGCAGCATGGCCGCCGCCTGAAGAAGTCTCAGCTCTTTCGAAGCAATCATTGAACTGCCCCCGTTTGAACTACAGTTTTGGCAAAGAAACCCTGAATCAGACCAATAAACAGCGTCTTTTAAAGCAACTCCACACTGTTCACATTTTGATAGATCAGGAGCCTCTCCACGTATATAAAGCCACCTCCACAGCAGCCGCCAAGAAAGAAATAGTGGATTGGCACCCTCGCACAAAGAACGCATAGTCCAATACAAAAGAATCAAAACATCATCTTCAGCCACGCCGGAACAGGTGTAGCGAGAAACCATTCTATTCCATTCCAAAGCTGAATGAAGCTTTTCAGGATCAAGGCGTAACGTCCACATGTCATCTTTCACATCTATGGTCTTTAAATAAAGATGTTTAGGCCCTTTATAAAGATTAAATGACCCCCATGTCAATGGTTCTGTCGCGCCACCAAACCGACCCCTTCCACGAGCGGACCCTGGTGCCTGGACCCATACGGGGCCAACTCCTTTGAGGAAAAGGTGTAGGGAGATATCGCCTTCTGCGCTAATCCTACGACGCAGCACCACTCCAGAACTGCGAAAAAGTCCTTGGGTTAAAAAATCCACAGCAACGTATCACCTTTCTATATACCCCATTCTCCAAAGCTCACCTTCAGATTTACGCCAAGCTGGCCTAACCTTTATCCAAAGGTCAAGAAAAACCCTATGACCCGTCATTGTTTCTATATCAGAACGGGCTAAGCTTCCAATTTTTTTTATTTTACTCCCCTTTTTCCCTATAAGGATAGTCTTCTGCCCTTCTCTTTCTACAACAAGATTGGCACGAATATAAAGAACGTCCCTTTCTGGATATTCGTCTGGACTTTTGTATTCTTCCACTTCTACAGCAACACTATGAGGGACCTCTTCATGGGTAAGCAGCAATACCTTTTCCCGTATAATCTCACCCGCTAAAAAACGTTCCGGACGGTCAGTAAGAATTTCTTCATCGTACCATGGGAACCCGGCCGGGAGTTTATCTTTAAGAATTTGTACAAGTTTGTCTATATTGTAACCTTTCTTAGCTGAAACACCTAAGGCACCAACTATAGGCAACTTTTCTTTAAAAAGAGACGCTACGGCCATAAGTCTTCTTTCACTTTGCTGGACCTGGTCTATTTTATTAACTACAAGGAAAATTGGGGTGGAAACTTCTTGGAGTATCTCGATGATCCTATCGTCTTCCGGCGAAATTGAGATGTCATCAACTTCTACCACATACAGGATAAGGTCTGCATTTTCTAGGGAACGAACGGCAGCCTTTACAAGGGCTTCGCCCAGCTTGTGACGAGGCCTATGGATCCCTGGAGTATCTGTAAAAACTATCTGCATTTCAGGCTCATTATATATGCCATGAATAGCATTTCTCGTCGTCTGCGGTTTCTCCGAGACAATAGACACCTTGTAAGCAAGAATATTGTTAAGCAACGATGATTTCCCTACATTGGGGCGCCCGACAATGGGCACCACTCCAAACTTAAAGTTCATTGCAGCTTCTCTCATTCGTCCTTCATGCCCTCTCTGCTAAAAGGATATGGGAGAAGATTTCGCAGCAACATCGTCTCTGCTTTATTATTTTCCTTTTCAAAAACAAGGATCATATCCGGATTAAATTCCCACATAACCTGCAAACACGCCCCACAGGGATAGCAGGGGGTACCTATTTTCCCCACAATGGCGATGGCCTGGGGATCCTTTTTCCCCAAAGCTACCATCTGAGCTATTACATTCCGCTCGGCACAAAGGGCCATACCATAAGATGCGTTTTCTACATTGCAACCTTTGATAACCTCATTATTTCCAAGAAGTAGAGCCGCCCCCACAGGGAAATGGGAATAAGGGCTATATGAATAATATTGAGCCTCTCTTGCCTCTTTAAGCAGTCTAAGAGGCGAAATTGCGCTGAAAGCCCACTTAGGGCTCTTGTCTTCAGTCTTCTTCATTTTCTTCGTCCTTTAATAGCACTTCGTGAAACCTCAAAAGCTTTATCCTGTGATCTTCCACATCAAGAACTTCTATTTCCCATTTTCCATATTGAAGAAGTGCCCCTTTTTCAGGGAATCCCCCTGTTAATGAGAGAACCAGACCTCCCACACTTTCTGCATCTTCTGATTCAAAAGGATAGGCAAGGGTTTCACTTAAGTCTTCCAGGCTCACATTGGCCTGTACAAGATAATTCCCACCCGTTTCTTTGAGAACCGGCGCTGTTTCAAAATCGTACTCATCTTGAATTTCTCCAACTATCTCTTCAAGCAGGTCTTCAAGAGTAACAAGTCCAGCCGTTCCGCCATATTCGTCAACTACGATAGCCATATGTACCCTTCTATTTTTCATTATGTTAAAAACATCAACGATTTTCATAGTTTCCGGAACAAAAAGAGCATCTCTTTTCAGTTTTGATACAGGCTCGTCAATCTTTCCAGAAAAGAGATAGGGGATGGCATCTTTCGCATAAAGAATCCCTACAATATCATCCAGGCTCTCATCGAAGACAGGAATTCTTGAATGTCCATACTCCTGAAAAATAGCCACTGAATCTCCGATGCTTGCATCGTTTGCTATAGCGTTTATATCAGTTCTAGGAACCATAATCTCGTAAACACGAGTTTCTTCAAAAGAGATGATTCCATGGATCATCTTTCGCTCCACTGCCTCAAGGACACCTGAAGCTTCTCCTATATTCACCATTTGCTCTATTTCTTCCCTTGTCACAAAGGTATGCTGCATGCGGAGATCTACACCGAAAAGAAGACCAAGCACCCGCACAAGTCGGTTCATAATCCAGATGAAGGGAGAGAAAACCACTCCAAGCAACCTAAGGATGGGAAGAGTAAAGATCAATATAGCCTCTGATTTTATGATAGCAATGCTTTTAGGTAAAACCTCGCCGAAGATAACAATGACAACGGTCATTATTATAACGGCCCAGAGCACTCCTCTATGGCCAAAAAGAAGAATCGCCAGGGAAGTGGCAACAGCGCTGGCCGCAATATTAACAAGATTATTTGAAACAAGAGTAATCGTGAGAGCACGTTGGACATCTCCTACAAGCCACTGAAAAAAACGGCGCTGATATGGGTGGCGTTCTTGAAGCGCTAGCAGTTTACCTCTCCCTGCTGCGGTTATAGCCGTTTCTGCGCTGCTAAAGAATGCGGAACAAATTATAAGGAAGAGGAGAAAGATCAAAGCTTTAATAGCAGATGCAGGAATATCCACTATCAAATCAATCCTCCTTCAATGGGGGAGTCACTTTGAATCTTATTGAGAGCCAAAAGCCATTCGTCACGAATTATTGATTGGAGAGACCACATCATCTCCTGTTTTTCGACGGTATCATGGTCTATACCTAAGAGGTGAAGAAAACCGTGGGCTACTATCAGGTACAGCTCTTCTATATACGAAACGTTGTTTTGCCTTGCATTCTCCCTGACCACTTCTTCACAAATGAGTATGTCGCCCAAAGGAAGCATCTCCCATCCGCTGGGGGGGCAAAACTCTTCTCCCTCTTCCCACATGGGGAAAGAAAGGACATCTGTTGGCTGGTCTATTCCTCTGTATTCCCTATTAATTTCCTGCATTTCCGTGGTTGAAACTATAGAAATAGATACTTCTGCTTGCTGGTTTTCGTATCTCCCCTGAAAAAGACGCTGAACAACCCGCTCCAACACTTCCTCACAGCCCTCAAGTTTTCTGAGGGCCCTAATACTTTCGGATTCTCCATCATCCACACTGTCTAAGCATAAATGAACCTTCACGTATTACTCCTCCTGTTTGCTTTGAGAATTCTCCCCGCCCTCACCCTGGCTGGGAGTTGGGCTTTGACTACTCTCGTCTGACGATTGTATTTCTTTAACCTTACGGCCATGATAAACTGATTGAAGGGCATAGATCAAGGCCTCTTTTATTTCTGCTAAATCTTTTAAAGTAAAATCAACATCGTCAAGCTGTCCCTCGACTACTTTAGACTCAACGACGCCAGATATAACCTTTTCCAGGTCTTGTATCCCCGAAATATTTCGCCGATCTGCTCGGACAGCTGCTTCTACCGAATCTGCCAGCATTAACAATGCCGTTTCCCTGCTAGAGGGTCTTGGCCCAGGATAACAAAATTGCTCTCGAGGTAATTTCTCCCCCTGAGAACTTGATTTGCGGAAAAAATAAGAAAGACATGTAGTCCCATGATGTTCCGCTATAAACTGACGGAGCTTTCCTGGCAAATTATATTCCTCCGCAATTTCCAAACCCTCTCGTACATGGGCGATGATAACAAGGGCAGAAAGAGACGGAGTTAGCTCATCATGAACATTTTCACCTTCCATTTGATTTTCAACAAAAAAGTGAGGACGCCTTAGCTTGCCTATATCGTGATAATACGCACCTGCTCTAACAAGGTATGCATTCATGCCAAGTCTATCTGCTGCAGTTTCTGCCAATGTCCCCACCATTAGAGAATGATGGTATGTGCCCGGAGCCTCTATCTGGAGTTTTTTCAACAATGGCTGAGTCGGATATGAAAGCTCCATAAGGCGCAGAGGAGACATTATATCAAAAAAGTTTTCCCAGATGGGCAGGAAAGCAATGACCACCGTACCCCATAAGGCCTCTCCTAGACAAGCAAACAAAAACACCTGCCATGACATTTCTAGTGCAATGGTCCATCGCGCTAACATTCCAGCAAAGACAGGAAGCAAGCCTGCGATAAAAAGCTGTCTCCATAAATGGCTTCTGGAGTGAACGTCTTTTAAGAAAAAAGGCCCCGTCATAGCTGCCACCAGGCCCATAAAACTCACAAGAACTATTCCTGATGTTGAGAAGGATGTCAGTAGAATAGAGGCTATAATAGACGCCCCAAAAACAACCTGGAAACCAAGAGTAAAGGGCAGAACAAGATATACCCAACCTGACAAAGTAATAATAGCCACTCCCCGGGCTCCCAACAGACCAGAAATGTATTCAGCAAACCAATAGGCCCCTACTATACAAGCAATATATATTTCGTTTGTTTCATATTTTTGTCGACCTCCTGCAGCAAAAGCCGGCAACTGTATCCAAAAAGGCCAGCAAAGGATTAGTAGAGCAGAAAAAAGAAGGATCTTCCATGGGAATTGCTGCTGAAGATATCCTTGTGATAGAAGAATACGAGAGAGCTGAGGAGTTATGATCTTTCCCTTTTCTACGATAACATCCCCAACCTTGAGATACTGCTCTATTGGTTTGAGGCTTGCGGCCAGATCATTACGAAGCCCCTGTGTTAGCTCTTCGTCAATTTTAACCGCAGGTCGAAGGACAGCTTCCAGAATCTGATAGATAAGATTATTCATCTCTGCCGGGAAGTTCAATTCTTCAATTTTCCCCCAAAGCTTTTCTGGGGCAGGAGTCGCAAATTCGTCACCATTGTTTTCTTTTATAAGAAACTGGAAACCGATAGTTGCAACTGCTTTGAGAGTTGTTTGTCTCCTTCGTTCTGGCATCTCTTGTAAAATGGCAATAAGATCCTTAGGAATCATGGCGCCCTGAAAGTCTCCTGCTTCAAGAGATTTAAGCTGGGATGTCATAGTGTTTATGGCTTCTGTATCCTTAACAAGGACTCCTGATATAGTGCTTTCAACACGGCTGCGAAGAAGATTTGTCTTCTCTTCATCAATATATTTCATAGGGGATATGGCAAGATAAGTACGAGGGGCAGGATGACCCTGTACAAAGCCGGCCCGCCCGCCATCAAAGAACCACCGCGCAAGAATAAGAAGGACCGCAAAAAAAAGAAGCAAGAACACGGAAGTCAAACGAAAGACATCTTCCTTCATCGATATTCTTGAGCTTATTCGATTCATTTTTTTAAAAATATTCAAATTACTGCTTCCTATTTTCATATTCTTCATACGCCCTAACCACTCGTTGTACTATTTCGTGGCGTACCACATCGCGGTTGGTAAGCTCAAGAAAGGCAATTCCTTTTATCCCCTCCAGAATTTCTCTCACTTGAATTAAGCCTGACTTTTTCCCAGAAGGGAGATCTATCTGGGTAATATCTCCTGTCACCACTGCCTTAGATCCGAAACCAAGACGGGTTAAAAACATTTTCATCTGCTCAGGCGTTGTATTCTGAGCCTCATCGAGAATGATAAAACTATCATTCAAGGTCCTTCCTCTCATGTAAGCAAGGGGAGCTATTTCTATAACATTTTTATCTATATATCGCAAAAAACGCTCTGGCGAAAAAAGATCGTAAAAAGCATCATAAAGAGGCCGAACGTAAGGCTCAACTTTTTCTCTAAGATCCCCTGGCAAATATCCAAGACTTTCACCAGCTTCCACTGCTGGACGCACAAGAACAATGCGACTGATGGCTCCAGCTTTTAACATGGCCACTCCATGACATACGGCCAGGTATGTCTTGCCTGTTCCTGCCGGGCCTATAGCAAAAACGATATCGTGAGCACGCATAGCCTCTATGTACAGTTTCTGGCCACCCGTCTTAGGGCGAACAGGCTTGCCTCTCGCTGTTGTACAAATAACATCATTGTAGAGGGGGGCAAGATCTGCCTTCCCCTCCACAGCGATCATATCCATACCATACCGAACATCAGCAACTAATATTTGATGCCCCTGTTTTGCCACCTTAAAAAGTTCTTCAAGGTAACGAAATACAGTCTGAACAACGTCATTATCAGGCCCTTGTACCGTGATTTGCTCTCCTCGAACTACAAGACGCACGGGAAAACGTTCTTCAATAACACGAAAGTTTTCATCGTTATTTCCTGCAAGGCGTTCCATAATATCCTGATCAGAAACCACCATTGTCTGAGAATAGGTGCCCATTTCCGACTCTTTCAAATGATTTTCATTCATATATTTTTCTAATCCTCTATACGGGATAACCGGTTCCATCAACTAGTGTTTCAAGACCGATATCCCTTTTTGTTTTTTGAGCATATTTTTTCATTAGGAAATCTTTGGCTACTGCCGGGAATAATGCGTAAGAAAGTGCGTCTTCCGGCTGAAGAGCCCATGCTTCCACTGCCTTTTTCGCTTCTTCCATTTCTGGTTCAATTTTTTCTCCGGGACGGCATGTGATGGGCACTTCATCCCCTATGGCTTTCTTTCTAATTTCAGGATCAACTTCTGCCGGGGGTTTGCCGTAGTATCCCATGAGATAGCTTCGCACTTCTTTCGGTATAATTTTCCAGCGCTCCCCTACTAAGACGTTGAGAGTAGCCTGAGTCCCCACAAGCTGGCTCGTCGGCGTTACGAGTGGGGGGTAACCCATCTCTTTGCGGACACGGGGTACTTCTTGCAACACCTCATCGAGTCTATTCATCGCGTTCTGCTCTTTCAGCTGACTTTCGAGATTAGAGTACATTCCTCCAGGAATCTGATATATAAGAACATTCACGTCTACTGCTGTCAAGCTCACAAAGATATCTTTATATTTTTCGCGAATCTGTTTAAAGTGATTGGCTACTGGTACAAGCTTCTCCAGTTTCATTCCTGTATCATAAGGACCGCCGGCCAACGCTGCTACCAGAGATTCCGTAGGAGGCTGGCTTGTCCCCATAGAGAATGGGGATATGGCGCAATCTACCACGTCTGCACCAGCTTCAATAGAAGCTAGATAAGCCATAGATGCCATGCCGCTCGTGTAATGAGAGTGGACCTGAACTGGGAGTCCTGTATTCTTTTTAATGGCTTTTACCAGTTTAGAGGCATCTACTGGACTTAAGAGACCTGCCATATCTTTTATGCAGATAGAATCTGCACCCATCTCTTTCATCTTGACTGAAAGGTCTGCAAATGCTGTTAAAGTGTGAACGGGAGAGAGGGTGTAGGAAATTGAAAGTTGCAGGTGGGCCCCTTCTTTTTTCACCTGATCTGCTGCAACTTCCATATTTCTCAAGTCATTAAGAGCATCAAATATTCGAATGATATCAAGACCATTTCCTACTGCTCTCTTTACAAATTCCCGCACAGTATCATCTGCATAATGCCTATATCCTACAATATTTTGCCCCCTCAGAAGCATCTGGAGCTTCGTTTTCTTAAACATTTTACGAAGCCCTCTTAACCTTTCCCAGGGATCTTCATCAAGGAAACGCATGCATGAATCGAAAGTAGCGCCACCCCAAACCTCAAGAGAGTGGTACCCTATTTCATCCATCATCTCAGCTACAGGGAGCATATCTTCTATACGCATCCTTGTAGCCATAAGAGATTGATGGGCATCTCTCAATGCCGTTTCAGTTACGCGCACCTTCGGAACATTCAAGTTCTCAACCTTTCCAACCTTTGCGCTTCTCTCATTCTTCCCGATTTTGACCGTGTTTTTACCCTTTTCTTCATTCATTATCATTCACAGCCCCATTACTGTAATGATGAATCGCAAGCCTTTTTTGGCCGCTTCGTTGAAACGGTAAAATTCTTCGCCTTATCCCATAGAACTTCGAGCTCTTGTAAACCATAATCAGACCATTCTTTTCCTTCTTTATGAATCATTATTTCTACCTGACGAAAACGATACTCGAACTTCCTGTTTGCACGCTGTAAGGCTACATCCGGGTTCACTCCCAAATGTCTGGAAAGATTAACTACAGCAAAGAACAGGTCGCCTATCTCTTCCTCCATCTCCTGTTGTTGCTCTCGCAAAGTAGCCACTTCCACTTCCCTTAACTCTTCACTTACCTTTCCAAGAAGAGGAGCAATATCACCTTTCTCCCAATCAAAACCAACATGAGAAACTTTAGATTGAATTCTGTATGCTTTTAATAAAGGCGGCAAACTCTCGGGAATTCCCGCCAAAATTGAGGTATCGTCACGTTTTTGGGTCGATTTTTCGCGAACCTTGATTTTCTCCCAATTCACAAGAACATCAGCGCTTCCTCTCACATTAACATCGCCAAAAACGTGAGGATGCCTTCGTATGAGCTTATCACAAATTTCAGATATTACATCTTTAATGTCAAAGAAGCCCTTTTCTTGAGCAAGCTGAGCAACAAAAACAATCTGAAGCAAAACATCTCCCGCTTCTTCCCGTATTTCGTCTTTATCCTGCTGAGTAATGGCTTCTACCAGTTCATATGCTTCTTCTATTATATGACTTCTCAAGCTTTCAAAGGTTTGTTCCCTATCCCAAGGGCAACCTTCAGGAGACCTAAGCCGCGACATAATCTCCACAAGTTGTCCGAGTAAAAAGTTCTCTGTGATATCCATATTTACCCCCCATTTTTTTTAGCATTTTTATAAAGAAGAGACCAAATCGCTTCTGATAAGTCGCTCATTCCTTTATAACCCCCTGGACCAATAATACGATCTGTTGTTCTGATCCATCCTTTAAAGCTGCATAGCCTTTGGTGTATTCGATCATTTTTTATTATGACTATAGTCTTATCACTCCCTGATACTACAGAAGCTAGACCTGCAGAAGCTCCAGAAATCCTTACAATTACTGTATCGATAAGGTATGTCAGAGAATCTGGAAGGGGGCCAAAACGATCTCGTATTTCCTTCCTTAACTGGTTCAACTCCTTCGAGTCATTGCTTTTCAGCAACCGCCTGTAAAGAGTAATACGTATGGTATCCTGAGGAATATATGTCGAGGGAATAGTCCCTGAAAGCTCACTATCTACCGGCGTTTCAGAAAAAAGCTCTCCCCGGATCCGGGCTATTTCCTCCTCAAGCATTTTATAATAAAAACGATAACCTACACGCTCATCCTGTCCATGTTGTGACACTCCTATAATATCGCCACTTCCCCTTATCTGCAGATCCTGGAGGGCTAAGCTATAACCCGATCCTATGTCTGAAAAGGCAGATATAGCCTCGAAACGTTCCATTGTTTCTTTCTGTAGAGGCATAGTTTCAGGGTAAAGGAAATAAGCGTATGCACCTTCTTCCCTCCGTCCAACCCGTCCCCTGAGCTGATACATCTGCGCAAGACCAAGTTCTTGAGCGTCATCAACGATAAGGGTATTAGCCCTAGGGATGTCAAGACCACTTTCTACAATAGTCGTACACACGAGAATGTCCAGGTTGCCATTGTAAAAATCTAACATTGTTCTTTCAAGATCTTTTTCAGCCATCTGTCCATGGGCCATACTTATTCTAGCCTCTGGAAACATTATTTTCAGTTCTTCGTATTTTCCCTTAAGGCGATTAATCCGGTTAGACACAAAGAAAACCTGTCCCCCTCTATTTAATTCTTGCAACACAGCCCGGTGGATAAGATTCTTTTTTCTTGGCCCCACCATTGTTAAGACTGGTACCCTGTTATAAGGAGGAGTTGAAATTATAGAAAAACTTCGCAATCCACGTAATGAAAGAGATAAGGTCCGCGGAATGGGAGTCGCGGAAAGCGTTAAAACGTCTAGTCCCTCCCTTGTATCTTTAAGCTTTTCTTTATGCATAACCCCGAAACGATGCTCTTCATCGATAATTAGAAGTCCGAGATCTTTAAATTCAATGTCTTTCTGGAGCAAACGCTGTGTCCCAATAAGAATATCCACCAGCCCTTTTTTAGTGTCTTCTAAAATACGTTTTTGCCTCGATGTTGAAACAAAGCGTGATAAAACCTCAACTCTAATAGGAAAACCCGCCATACGGCTTCGAAAAGTATGATAGTGTTGTTGTGCGAGAATTGTAGTAGGCACAAGTACTACTACCTGCTTCCCTGCTTCTGATGCCTTAAAAGCAGCACGCATAGCAATTTCTGTTTTCCCGAACCCCACATCTCCTACTAATAGTCTGTCCATAGGATGTGAGCTTTCCATATCCTGCAATATCTCTTGCTCCGCACGAAGCTGATCTGGCGTTTCAACGTAGGGGAAAGCCTCTACAAAGTGTCTATAAATCTCTGATGCCACTGGGAAAGCATATCCTTTTAAGAGTTCCCTGCGAGCATAAAGACGAACGAGATTCTTTACTTCTTCTCTTACTCGTTCTCTTGTTTTTTCAACTGCCTTTTTCCATCGTGTCCCCCGTAAAGAGTCAAGCACTGTTTCTGCAGTTGCTTCTTCGGGCAGGGGATCTATCTTATAAATTTGCATAAAGGGTACAAGCAACCTTTGTTTATTGGCAAACTCAAGAATTAGAGAATCAAATCGTTCCCCTCCTGAGGCAACCTCTTCTACCCCCCTGTACACCGCTACACCATAATCTTCGTGAACTACTAACTGATTTTCGGTAAGGCGTTCTTTCCAGTCCATAGGGAGAGCTCTCCATGGCTTGCTGTGTGGAGAGAGACTGAGTCCCCCTATTTCAAAATCTGAGATTAATACTATTTTTCGATATTCATCTATAAATCCCTTTGAAAGTGACCCCTTATGAAAAACGAGCTTGTCCTTTAGGTCATTATCATTTTGAAGGGAGGTTCCCGAGGAAATAAGATGGATAGAATAACCTTCTTGCCTCCAGTACTGACAATTCCATCGGAATTTATCCATATCTCCCCTGAAATGGGGGCACTCCTGGATAGGCAATGCTAGTCGAGAACGGGCAACAGCCGCGCTAATACGAATTTTAGGTTTATTTGTAAGTAGAGACAATGAAAAATCAGGCCACGTGCTGAGGGAGGAAACTTCCGCCTTGTGTCGCAGATCCTCCCATAGCCATCGGTATGACTCCGCTTTATTCTCAATTTGCGAGGGCTCGAAAAGCACTGTATGGCAAGAGTCTGGAATCATTTCTTCCAGTTTTTTCTCGCGGGCCGCCGTTATGCTATGGATCTCTATTTCATCAAGGGTTGCGGCACTCATCTGGCTTTGGGGATGAAAGGAACGAATGCTTTCGACTATTTCATCAAAGAACTCTATCCGAATCGGAAGAGCATAGGCAGGATCATAGATATCTACAATAAACCCTCTAACAACATATTGTCCTGGGGTCCACACAAGATCGACTCGTTCATACCCGGCGACTTCTAGCCAACGAAGAAGACGTCCCCTTTCCTCACCCATTTCCCTTCTTAATGGGAAAACACCTTCTCCTGTTAAGAAAGGGGAAAGCAACCCTCCTGGAGAAGTAGCAAGGATGCCTTTTTCTTGTTTCCACTTAGATAGAGTTTCTCCTCTTTGCAAGAGCAAAGATTTATTACGTACCCCCTCAACACTGAGAGGGAGTTCATAAAGAAGTCGAACTATCTCCCCTTCCCATAGATTTTCAAAGTCTGATACAAAATCCTCAGCTTGGCGTTGATCTGAAAAAACCACAAGAAGAGGCACAGAAGCCCCACCTAATATCCACGCGCGTGCTCCTCCATCGACAGGGAGATGTACCTGCTCCCCACTCTTCCACATTTCATCTCTAATATCCCAAAGCAAACTTGTTGTTTTATTCCATGCGTCAAAGACAGAAATGAGAATCCACCCTTATTTTCGTTTATAACAACAATGGCGAGACTGAGTCTCGCCATTGTGATCAACTTTCGCCTGATCCGGTTTTGTCCCTGATATTTATCTGACTCATGGCTGTTTGAATTTCTTCCATGAGCCAAAGCTCCACCGCATTTGCAGCCTTCTCTATAACATCAGGCAACAAAGACCGTTCTTCTGGAAGAAAAGTCCCTATGACCCACGACACCATATCCCGTTCTGCCGGAGCAGCTCCCACGCCTACTCGGAGCCGTGGGACCCCGAGGGTTCTTAAAGCTCCCAAAACTGAAGCAAGACCATTATGGCCTCCAGCTGAACCTTTCGTTCTTAACCGCAATTGTCCGAAAGGAAGAGCCGCGTCATCGCTTATGACAAGAGTCTCTTCAGGTAAAATCTGGTAATAATGGCAAACTTGAGCTACTGATCTTCCGCTAAGATTCATAAATGTAAGGGGTTTAAGCAACAGGCATTTTTCGCCTTTAATAAATAATGGCCCCCATACCATGCCCTCAAATCTTAATGAGGCATTCCCAGCAGAATATCGACTGCATAAACGGTCAAGAACCATCCAGCCTATATTATGCCGCGTTAAAGCATACTCTACCCCAGGGTTACCAAGGCCAACAATAAGTCGCAAAAGAAACTACTCCTCTTCCTCCTTAGCCTTACCCTTAGCCACTACTTCCACTTCTCCAGCCTCTACTTCTTCTTCCTCTTCTTCAACTTCAGCCTTGGGTTGAGCTACAGTAACAACCAACTCTTCCAAATCTACCAGGATATCGGCGCTTTTTGGAAGGGCTAGATCTTTCACTGAAAAACCTTCTCCCACATTTAACCCTGAAACATCAATAGAAACAGAATTTGGTATTTCCGTTGGCAACACTTCAATCTCAACTTCATATAGAAGCTGCTCAATAATGCCACCATGTTTTAATCCAACACAATCTTCTCTGCCCTCAAGGACTACGGGGATATTCACCGCTATTTTATGTCCTTTCAGAAGCTGGATAAAATCAATATGAATAATCTCGTTATTAAGAAGATTCCTCTGTATATTTCTCATCAGGCACATCTCTTCCCTGCCATTAGGAAGGGATGCGTTAAAACGCACTGTTTCCCAGTGGCCAGAACGAATGACCGCAGCTATATCTGACGCCTTTACTTTCACAGTAACGGCATCCCTGTATTCTGGACCATAAAAAACTGCCGGGACATAGCCCGTAGGTCTTAGTTTCTTGACAGCCTGCTTTCCCTTCTCGTTTCTCTCCTCAAGAACAATCTTAACCATGTCCGCCATCTACAAACATCCTCCTTTTAAAAAACAAATCGCCAACATAAGCAACGTTTTTAACTGAACAAGCTGCTTACAGATCGATCGCTGTGCACTCGCGCTATTGCCTCTGCAAAGAGCGGAGCAATAGATAACTGTGTAATTTTATCTAAGTTTTTGCTTTCAGGCAATGGAATCGTGTCTGTAAGAATAACGCTGTCAATTTCTGCTTTTTCCAATCTTTCAAGAGCTGGACCAGAAAGAACACCATGGGTGGCACAAGCATAGACTTTTTGTGCTCCACGCTCTTTCAAAGCTGCAGCAGCGTTGCAAATCGTGCCGGCTGTATCGATGATATCGTCTATAAGAATAGCTACTTTACCTTCAACATCACCAATAATTTCCATTACCTCACAAAGATTCGCCACATCATGGGAGCGACGCTTGTCGACAATAGCGAGATCCGCATTTAACGTCACAGCAAAACGACGAGCCCTAACGACTCCACCTACATCTGGAGCTACAACCACTACTTCTTCTCTCTTTATCTCACTGGGGAAATTCTCTTTGAAGTAATTCGCCAAGAGAGGAACGGCAGTCAGGTGGTCTACAGGAATATCAAAAAAACCCTGGATCTGTCCAGCATGGAGATCTGCTGTTATAAGGCGGGATGCGCCACTATGCTCAAGAAGGTCTGCCACAAGTTTAGCAGAAATAGGATCTCTAGCCTTTGTTTTTCGATCCTGGCGGGCATACCCAAAATAAGGCGTGACCACATTAATTCGGTAGGCAGAGGCTCGCTTCAGTGCATCTAGCATTATAAAAAGCTGCATAAGGTGTTCATTAACAGGATTGCATGTGGGCTGAACCACAAAGACATCCGCTCCCCGAACACTCTCTTCAATGGAAAGTCCCAGCTCTCCATCAGAAAATCGGTAATGTTTGGCCCGAGAAAGCTCTACACCCAGTTCCGCACAGATTCTTCTGGCGAATTCCGGATGGGCTGTTCCCGAAAAAATCTTCAGTTCCCTGGAACTGGAACCCATCACTCTTTACCCCCTTCTTTTCTGCTGCCTTCACGGCGCAAAACCCATCCCTCGATATTTTTCTGTTTAGCTCGAGCAACAGCAAGGGCCCCTTCTGGGACATCCTTAGTAATTACTGATCCTGCCGCTGTGTAAGAGTCATCACCAAGAGTTACCGGTGCAACTAACATTGTATTACTTCCCACAAAACATCGATCACCAATGTGAGTGGGATTTTTGGCAACACCGTCATAATTACATGTTATTGTTCCTGCGCCTATGTTCACTTTGCTGCCAATTACGCCATCTCCTATATAGGAAAGATGGGGCACTTTGCTGCCGGAACCAATTGAGCTTTTTTTAATTTCCACGAATTTACCCACAAAAGCGCCCTCACCAATATGAGAGTTCTCTCTTATATAGGTGAACGGTCCAATTGTAGCATGGTCTTCTATTTCACTTGAAGCTATAGAGACAAAATTTATAATGTTAACATCTCTGCCAATTTTAGAGTTACGAATAAGAGAATGACTTCCCACACGGGTCCCTTCGCCAACACTTGTGTCCCCATACATCTGAACAAAAGGATCGATCCATATGTCCCCCTCAAGCTTTACACGGGGGCCCACAAAGATACTCGCGGGATCTGCGCATTTCACTCCTTTGTCCATCCAGTAATTTAAAATCCTAGTTCGCAAAATAGATGTTACTTCAGAAAGGTGGATGGGGCTATTGACTCCCTGAAAGTCTACGCCGTTGTTAAAACAAACAGCATCTACTTTCTTTTCCTGCTTGCAGAGAAGCTCCACTACATCAGGTAAATAATATTCTCCCTGGGCATTTTCATTTGCAAGCAAATCAATGTTTGAAAGAAGATCTGTGGATCTGAAAAGATATATGCCACTGTTAACTTCGTTTATTTTCTTTATTTCTTCTGATGCATCCTTTTCTTCAATTATAGACAATCCTTTTCCACTTCTCACCACTCGGCCATACCCATCAGGATTCTGAGTTGTAAAACTTGCAAAGGTGCAAGCACCTAGGGAATTAACATGTGTTTTAATAAGATCAGCAAGAATGTCGCTTCTGAGAAGGGGGGCATCGCCTGGAATTATAAGGACATCTGAAAAAGAGCGCCACCATTCCCTTGCTATTTGAACAGCGTGACCTGTCCCCAGCTGTTCATGTTGCCATATAGACCGCACACCAGGCCAATGCAGGGCCATGTAAGATTCCACCAACGCACCTTCATGCCCAACAACGACCGCACTCCCGTCAGATCCTGCCTCCAGAGCCGTCTGGAGAGAATAAAAAAGGAGAGGTTCTTCGAGAACAGGTTGGAGTACTTTAGGAAGGCTGCTTTTCATTCTCGTACCCTTTCCCGCAGCGAGAATCAAAACACCCACTGTTCGACGTTTCGTCACTTCCCCCATCACCTTCTTTTCATCAGTGGTAAAACACAAAAGAGGGGAACCGTAGGTCCCCCCTTGCTTGAGTCTTAAATGGCTGGGGTGGCTGGATTCGAACCAGCGATCACGGATCCAAAGTCCGCCGCCTTGCCGTCTTGGCTACACCCCAGTATGAACGCCGGTAAATATACTAACAGAGGTTCCCATCATGTCAAGGAGGGAGTTGCAATTTTTCAAATGTGCCTATAAGCAAAACACCACTTCAATTGAATGTCAATACATCAAAAAAGCTCTATACTTAATAAAAACTATAACCTTTTAAGGAGAAGCGCCTTATGATAAACCCTTTTGATTTCTCTCTGATACAGGCAAAAACACTTCTTATCATAGTGCTAATCATGTTTTCTCTCACCGTTCCCCTTGGTGCTGTAGCCTTCAGGTCTGGTAATAAGAGATTGATCACTACAACGTGGGTACTGTTCGTTGGTGGTCTTCTTGTTATATCGCTGTATCTTCTGCTTTATGTAGGATGGTGGATAGCCTGGTCCCCTCTTTTACCTGTCCTGCTAATTATCCTCATCATCTACAAAAAATGACATGAGTCCTCCCCTGTTTAAATCCACATACCCTTGATCTGTTATTTTCAATTCAGGAATGACACTCAAAGAAAGAAAGCTCATCGCCATAAAAGGATGGGTCATTGGAGTGCCAAGATCTCTGGCTGCCTTCTCTACCTCTTCTATAGCCTGAATTACATCAAGGGCATTCCCATCGCACATAAGGCCACCCACAGGCAGCGAAAGAGAAGCCATAACTTGATCTTCAAATGCGACAACAAGTCCGCCTCCTAAACGCCTAAGTTCATTTAAAGCGCTAACAATGGAACTATCATCCATACCTGCAGCGATAAAATTATGAGCGTCATGGGCTACTGAAGAAGCCAGTGCTCCTTTATTTAACCCCAGGCCTTTCACGAAACCTGAAAAAAAACGTTTGCTACCGCTATTTTTGTCTACTACCACTATCTTGGCTAGGTCTCTTTCGCTATCGGCAATAACCTCTGCTCTTCGAACAGTAGGCGTTTCTATGCAATGCTCAGTTACTACTTGTCCTTTTATAAGGCCCACAACACGTATTTTCTTATCCCTTGATGATCGTATAGATAGTTCCTCCCTGGAGGGGATATAAAGCGCTTTGACTGCTGTAGGATAGCACTTGTCCCGTTCAAAAGGAGTATTCAACACTTCACCATTGCGTACTGTCCATTTCCCCTTCTTCCATACATGAATAACATTGCACCTCTCAAGGGAGTCGATCAACACGAGATCAGCACTATATCCAGGTGCTATTGCACCTCTATCAAACAGTTTAAAATAACAGGCTGGCGAAAGGGTGACCATTCTAAGGGCGGCAAGGGGGGAAAGACCTTCTTGCACCGCAAGCCGTATAATACCATCTAGATGCCCCTTCGTGTGAATATGTTTAGCAGTAAGATCGTCACTTACAAACATGGCGCGAGAAGAACGCGCCTCATTTTCAATGATCAACGGCAAAAGTTCCGCTAAATTGTGTTCTGTTGCTCCTTGGCGAATCATAAGCCACATGCCCCGCCGCAATTTTTCCAAGCCTTCATCCCGAGTTGCGCTTTCATGATCACTAGAACAACCACTCAGCAAATAGGCACAAAGCTCCTTACCAGTAACTCCAGGAGCATGGCCACTCTTTACCACATCCCATGAAGCAAGTAATTTGCTCCACATTCCTTCATCCCCGTTTATAACAGCGGGGTAGTTCATTACTTCACCTAGAGCGGTACACCACCCTTGTTCATAGGAACTTTTAATAGCCCAGGCATCTAGCTCTTCATGAGGCGTTTCAAAAGGAGAGGCCGGAACACAGGAAGGTGCTAAAAAGAAAATATCCAAGGGGACGTTGAGAGACTCTCGATACATAAACTCAAGCCCATCCATTCCGCATGTATTTGCTATTTCGTGGGGATCAGCCATAACGGTGGTTGTCCCTCGAAGCAAAACCATTTCGGCAAAACCTGCCGGCGTAAGCATTGTACTCTCAATATGGCAATGTCCCTCTATAAAACCAGGAGCAAGGACCGTCCCAGAAGCATCCACCTCTTCTTTACCCGAATATCCTTCTCCAATTCCGGCAATCGTCCCGCCGTATAAAGCTACGTCTTTTTTTTCATATTCGAGGGTAAAAACATTTGCGACTCTTGCATTCTTAATCACCAAATCCGCAGGAAATTCACCTTTTGCAATTGCTAGCATTTTTTTAATATCCACGAAGCGCTCCTCCTATTTAGGTCAAAAGACACTTATAATAGTTGCTACAAAGATAAAGAAAGAAGGGATTCCCATGTATATTCATAAACGTGCTGCGCATCTGTTCCTGATATTATCCGCTTTGCTTGCCTTTCAGTCACTTCCTGCTGTGGCTTCCCCTATATTCACCATCTACATCCCATGTGAAATAGACTCTTCCGCCTATGTTTTGCTGCCTGACAACTCCCGCAAAGATGTTGGCATAGTGGTCTCTCTACCTCAGGCAAGCCGATGGCCAAGCTATACGGCCAGTCAATGGGGAGAAGAGGGAACCGTATGTGCTTCTGCTGTAAATGCCATACATTTACTTTGTTCTGTTGAGGAGGGGAAAGGACGTACCATCAGTATTCTACCAGAAACGACAATAGCTCCAGCAGCAGGAAAACAAACCTTTTTTTCTATTAAGTCTGATGGCGGCAAAGGCATTTTCGGAGGATGGGCGCCCACAGTGGGAACCCCTGTCTATATCCTAAGACCAGAGGGAAGCCAGGAACGGCTTTCTTCTGATAAATTACCTGGACATGGCGACACGCTGGTCATCCCAGTGGAAGAAAAGGATCTCACCTTCTTAATAGATATAGAGAATCGCCCTGGAGGGCGAATTATAGCATGGGACACCATGGGCGCACATATTATTGCCAGGGTTATTCGACCAGTTTACGGTGTAGGGCGCTTCGAAGGAACTTTTTTCCAGAAAGGAAGCCGCATAAGGGCAAATCATACGGGAGTTATTGATGTTAGCACCTCTCCCTATGGGGAGATCGGCGGTTTTCAGATTCTGCCCCTTTTCCATGCGGACTCTAAAGAAATGTCTTCGGCCTGGAAATTAACCCAATGGATGATCATCGCTTCAGAGAATGGAGATACACTCGTAGGGGAAGGCCCTCTTTTTTCAGGGGGGATGGTACCTGGAAGCCAGCTTTCCGATGTATTATGGAATATGTGGTCTACTTACGGTCGACGTCCCCTTATTATGTGCAGAATTAATGGGGGGGGCTGGCAGTTTTTGCCAGAACGTACGGGAAGAAACGATGAGGCATTGATTAATATTACCCATATCCGCCTCTATTACCCCTTTACAAAAGAACTAAACAAGTAAAAAAAGGAGCTTGTGAAAGAAACACAGGCTCCTTTTCAACTTATTCCACCGTTACACTTTTAGCCAAGTTTCGTGGCCGGTCTATGTCACAGCCTCTGGCACGAGCAATATAGTAGGCAAAAATCTGCAAGGGTACAACAGCCAGGAAAGGGTATAGTTCATGGTCCGTTGAGGGAATATAAAAAACGTCATTGGCAACATCTTTCATGTTACTATCACCCTGAGTAGCAATAGCAATGACGGGAGATTTACGGGCTCGCACTTCCACCACATTAGAAAAAAGTTTCTCATAAAGACTATCCTGAGGGGCGATAATCACTACGGGAATATCGCTTTCAAGCATAGCAATGGGACCATGCTTCAATTCACCGGCAGCGAAGGCCTCGGCATGAATATAAGAAATTTCCTTAAGTTTCAGGGCTCCTTCATGAGCTAAAGGGAAAGAACGTCCTCTGCCCAGATAAAGAAAATCCCGGGATGAAGCATACTTTTCCGCTATAGGCTTAAGCATTTCCTGCCGCTCGAGTATCTCCTCTATCTGATAGGGTAATTTTAATAGACCTTTCACGAGCCGTCCCTCTTCCTCAGAGGATAGAGCCCCCGACAGCTTGGCCATGTATATTCCAAGGAGATAAAGCACTGCCAGCTGTCCAGTAAAGGTCTTTGTCGCGGCGACACCAATCTCTGGACCGGCCTTTAAAAGCAATACGTGATCCACTTCACGGGCAAGAGATGAGCCTAGACCGTTTGTAATAGCAAGACACAAGGCACCTTTACTCTTTGCCAATCGTTCAGCGGCGAGAGTATCAGCTGTTTCTCCCGATTGAGACACAAAAATCGCTAGTACATCCTCTCCCAAGTGTATAGACCTTTGACGATATTCAGAGGCAATTTCCACCCTTATGTCTATGGGAAGCATCCCCTCCATGAGGCGTTCCGCGACAAGAGACGCATAATAGGATGTTCCGCACGCCACAATATGAATCTTCTTTATCTTTGCAAAAGATTCTTGACTCCAGCCAAGTTCTTTTGAAAAATCTACTGCCTCTCCTTTTATACGATCACCCATAGTGTTCCTTAAAACCGCTCCTTGTTCATTGATCTCTTTCAACATGAAGTGAGGGTAGCCGCCCTTATCCACCATTGAAAGATCCCAGTCGACTCTCTGAGAGCTTTTTTCGAGGGAAACACCTTTATCACTCCAGAAGTTTATACCCTGTGGAGTGAGGCGAGCGATATCGCCATCATTCATATAAAATATATCCTGAGTGTAAGGAAGCAACGCCGGAACATCGGAAGCACAAAATGCTTCTCCCTTTCCCCTCCCCACCACAAGGGGAGATCCTTTTCTCACGCAATACAGGGTGTCAGAGTCTTTTTTTAAAAGAATGGCAAGGGCAAAAGACCCTCGCAGTCTTTCGTAAATGGACACAAGAGAGGCGATCATATCGCCCTTAACACTGTAAATTTGAGATATGAGCTTTGCCACTACCTCAGTATCAGTTTCTGTAACAAACTCTACTCCCTGACCAATCAGCTCTTCTCTCAGCTCCTTGTAGTTCTCTATGATTCCATTATGGACAAGAACAACCTGCCCCCGCTCATCTCTGTGGGGATGAGCATTAATCACAGAAACCCCGCCATGGGTAGCCCAACGTGTATGTCCAATGCCCAAGTGTCCTTCAACATGACGAGCAGACACAATATCCTCAAGCTGCTGAACTTTTCCTATTTCTTTTAGTATCTGAACCTCACTGCCGTTGTTCACTGCAATACCGGCAGAATCATATCCTCTGTATTCCAACCGTTTCATACCATCTAGAAGAATATCAGCTGCATTACGAAACCCTACATACCCAACTATTCCGCACACAGGATCAGTGCACCGCCTTTCCAACAGGCAAAAGAAGACCTGTTGCTCTTTTTGTCCCAGAAATCACTTCCTGGATTTGTAGAGCAATTTTTGGGTTCGGTCTTCTGAACCCCAGGGGCATCCGCCGAATTTTCGATACTCCCCCGCCCTCGTCAACTGGAATCCCAGTCCTGGCGCTCACGAGACAAGCCGCATATTACAATTGGTTAAAAACACATGGAGATTTTTATTTACCTTCCCCCTTTTTATACTCTTCTACAACTTGCAGTACTATATCACGTAAAGACGGATCTTTCAGGGCCAATTCAACATTTGCCTGCAACCATCCCTTTTGCGTACCACAATCCAGTCTCCTTCCTTTATAAACAACACCCCATAAAGGCTCTTCCTTTGCTAACTGGATAAGACCATCGGTGAGCTGTATTTCTCCCCCTGCCCCTGGTTTTACCTCTTTAAGAATGGAGAAGATTCGAGGAGAGAGGACATATCGTCCCATTATAGCCAAATTACTGGGAGCGCACCCCTTTACCGGTTTTTCTACCAGATTGTGAACTTGAAAGACCCTTGCATGAATTCTCTCAGCTTCAACTATTCCATACCGGGAGGTGTCTTCATCTGAAACCGTCTCTAAGGCAATAACACTACCTCCCAAACTTTCATGTACCTCTATTAATTGAGCCAGCACTGAGGGCTGAGCAATCATTACATCATCAGGAAGAATAACGCCAAAATAGTCACCACCGCATAGAGATTCCCCGCAGAGGACTGCATGGCCAAGCCCCAAAGGTTCGGCCTGTCGCGTAAATATAAAGCGGGCCATTTGGGGAATTTGGCGAATAAGATTTAAAAGTTCCTTTTTACCTCGCTCTGCCAGTGTCTTTTCCAACTCCCAAGTTCGATCAAAATAATCTTCGATGGAACGTTTGGATCGACTTGAAATCATGACCATTTCAGTACAGCCCGCATCTATTGCTTCTTCCACCCCATAGGAAAGGATAGGCCTGTTAACGAGGGGCAGCATTTCTTTAGGAACGTCTTTCGTGGCAGGAAGAAAGCGGGTTCCTAACCCTGCAACTGGGAAAAGGCATTTAGAAACTATCTGCTTTTGCATCCTTTCCACTCCCTTTCTACCTAAGTCAAAAAACTAACAGCACTTCATCTGTATCTGATCAACAAGATCTTTTGAAATGTCTTCCATTAATTTAGGATCTTTTGCCTCAACCAGAACCCTCATAAGTGGTTCTGTCCCTGAGGCGCGGATGAGTACTCGTCCTTGTCCCATAAGTTTCCGGTTTGCTTCCTGGGATATGTCAGTTATAAATGTGGGGTCTATAACACTATTTCGACATACCTCCACATTCCTCAAAAGCTGAGGGTACCTATCAAAACGGTCAACGAGAGAGTCGATGTCTTCTCCCATTTCCTCGCAGGCCTTCATAAAAACAAAACCAGTACAAATCCCATCACCTGTAGATGTGAACTCTCGAATAATAATATGGCCGGACTGTTCCCCCCCTAGATAAGCGCCACGATACTTCATCATTTCTAAGACGTATCTATCACCTACAGGGCAGCGAAAGACTCCGATATTATGCTTTTTTAAATGTTCCTCAAGGGAGAGATTGCTCATGACCGTAGCGACAACACCATTCCCTAATTTGCCTTTTCCCGTCAGCCATCGCGCAAGAACCCATAGAATAATATCGCCGTCAAGAATCCTACCTTGAGAATCAGTTAAGAGAACGCGGTCAGCGTCCCCATCGTAGGCAACTCCCACTTTGGCTCCGCTATTCTTCACTTGGGTGGCAATATAGGCCATGTTCATAACGCCTACACCTTCGTTGATATTAAGGCCATCTGGCACGTCACCAGAGATTTGCCATTTATGGTTCCCAACTATATCATCAATAATGTGCAAAATAGGAGCAGAAGCCCCATGAGCACAATCAAAAGCAAGAGTTTCACATGACATGGATGAAGACGAAATAAGACTTGCCAGCCATTGGGCATATACTAGAGCTATATCCTTTCTTTCCTGCACTTCTCCGATGGAAGCCCCTGTAGGGCGCCAATCATCAATTAAATCATCGCCAAGATAGTCTTCGATAGCAGCCTCTGCATCGTCATTAAGCTTGTGACCTTCGTTGTTCAGAAATTTAATTCCATTGTATTCAGCAGGGTTATGAGATGCGCTTATTACCACTCCGCCTTGAGCCTTTATATGCTTCACAGCAAAACTTACACCCGGCGTAGGAATAACACCAAGAGTCAACACCTGCGCTCCAGCCGAGAGCATGCCTGCCACTAATGCATCTTCAAGCATTTTTCCCGATCTGCGAGTATCTCTCCCCACGACAATCCTTGGACGGGGAACTCCTCTTTCCGTCAAATACAGTACATATGACCGCCCGAGACGCAACGCCATTTCTGGAGTCATTACTCCTCTGTTTGCCACATCTCTAACACCATCTGTACCGAAAAGACAACGCACTTTCTTCTCACTTTCCTCCAAGCCTTTCACCTTCCCCGCCTCCCTAATTATTCCACTTCAGCACGTACTGTAACCCGAGAGGGGTCAACTTTGACCACGTGAATACTTTTTGAAGTGTTTCTTATCTGTACTGGAACCATTAGTTTTCTTGAAACAATATTTGTCACGTTAACGTAAGGCTCGATAGGGAAATTTGTTTCGTTTATTTTTTCCACTTCAGATGGAATCCCTTCTATGGTTATGTTAACAGTGGTGGGCTCAACACTCCACCCCGGATAGATGCTATTTCCTTCAACTTCCACAGCAACATTGTTAAGGAGTTTAGACACAGTATAGGGTTTTAGAAGAATATTAACACGCACTGAAGAAGCTCCCGTATATTTTAATGACGAGTCTTCTAAAGGTTTCAATGGGACAACCATGCTTTGTTCTTGAGAAAGGCCCGTAATGTCGATAGTTTCCGTTTCAAGGCGCGAGAGAGAGCCCAAGCTAGGATAGGGACCTTCTACCTCCACTTCGGAAGGCTCTACCACAATGGCTTTCACAGAATAATCAGAATCCGGCTTGCCCACTACCTGCACGTTGACAGGAACTTTCTTTTTCGGAAGCCCCTGGGCTAGTACTGCCATAAGCTTTACTTGTCCGGGATCAATGGTCACTTCGTCTTCAAACCCTTGAGACTTGATAATTTCCACAGGAACTGTTATTTCTTCCCCGCTTTTCAGCTGGTCAAGGGTTGGAGAAACGCGAACACTTTCGATCCGAGCTAGGTCTTTCTCCACACCTTTTACAGTTATATCTTTAGGGGTAACATGGACAGACTCAAGATAAAGCCCCGATGGCAAGCCATCTTTTACTGTTACTTCCACAGGAACAACCCGTTCTACGTATCGCACCATCTCCATTGCGATCTGTGACGGATTAATACCTACCAATTTGACATCTTTTGGAACAATGGCCCTTACAGCCAAACGATACTTCCCAAGGGAAAGTCCTTTTGCGTCTACTTCACAGATAATGCTCCCTTGTTGGAGGCTGTCTAATACCCGTCGACTTCCTGAAACACTTATCTCTACAGTTTTCGCCTCTGTCTTTAATATGGTCTGAGGAGGGACATTCAAAAAATCCACCTGGCATCTAAATGTTTTCACTATTTCATTTGCCCGATCTCCTGACACATAAAACCAGAGAAGAACGGCAATGACAATAGATATTATTCTTAAAAAATTAGGGGATGAAAGAAGTGTGTCTATTTTTCTTCTTACAGGCGACATGGTAGTAAAACTCCCTTCTTCGCGGTCTATTGCCACAGAGAACGTATCTCTTCCTGTATTCTGTCCAGAAAAGAACGCCTTTCATTCTCTTCCGCTCCAAAATAATGCATAAGAAGCTTATACACCTGGTTATCCTTCAGATTTCTTGAAAGATGTCCATTAATGGCAAGGGAAATCTCTCCTCGTTCTTCTGAAACAACAAGGGCAATAGCATCTGATACTTCCGTTACTCCTAGAGCTGCGCGATGGCGAGTCCCAATCCACCTTGAAAGATTTGTATTTTCAGTCAGAGGCAAGTAGGTCCCAGCAGAAAGGATCATATCCCGATCTATGATCACTGCTCCGTCATGAAGAGGATTATCTGGCCAAAATATGGCAATGATCAGTTCTTGAGAAACTTCTGCGTTTAATCTCACCGCAGTGCTCCAGAAATCTCTCAATCCTGTTTCCCTCTGTAATACTAAAAGAGCTCCAATCTTCTGCCCTTTTAAATATCCAAGAGCCCTTGTAATTTCCTGACTGAGAGCTTCTGCTTTCTTTTGTGCTCTTTTTCTCCTCCAGATATTTCCTCTTCCCAGTTCTTCCAGCATTCGCCGAAGCTCTGGTTGAAAAACTATAGGGATAGCGATGATCAAAACACCGAGGACCTTTCCCAAAAACCAAGAAAGGGTTCGAAGATCAAGAACGCGAGCAAGAGAAGCCACTACCCCAAGAACAAGCAATCCTTTAACAAGCTGCATTGCCCTTGTCCCCACCAGCAACAGTAACAAACGGTGGATAATCACCGTTATAATAATAATATCAAGAATATCGTGCCATCGAAAAAAATCGAGCATGTCAACCCTCCCACGCTATTTTACTTTATAACATGGATAGAAACATACGGAGACGTTGTCAAAGCAAGCAAAGCACTATATTTGACTGAGAAATGCACCTTATCGCCCACATGTAATGTTCTGCCATATTTTTCTGCATCCAGCACCATATGATCGCTAGAAGCGCCTAAAATTTCGATGCCCTCTTCAAGAGGAGAAAGTCCTTCTATTCTGGCGTCCTGTTTTCCAATAGCTGAAATAGCTCTCAACCGCACTCCTCGGTCAACAAAAGAGGGGATATTTCCAAAAGCATCTGCTGCTATTTCTCCCAGGGGGAAACTTGGTTTTCTTTTAACTTCTATGATCTCTGTTTCAAGAATCACTGTTTGTTGTTTTAAAAAAGGCAGAGGCCTTCCACCGGAAGAATCTGTTCCCAGCAATATGGCCTCGCCAATACGCAATGCATTTACATTAGACGGCATAGTGCCATCTTCAATAAGGGCCAGAGAGGACGTGCTCCCTCCTGAACAGACTTTTAAAGGGTAACCTAAAAGGCTCTCCAGTTCTTTTTCGAGAACACCCAATTCCTCTAGTTTTTCCATGGAAGGGCGGACGCCGCCAAAGCAGCCAAAATTCACACCCACTCCCATGCATCTCACACGTTGACATCCCTTTAGAATCTTGCCGATTTGCTCTAGCTCATCAGGCCAAATGCCTTCTCTTAAATCTCCAAGATCTATCATAAGCAAAACGAGATGATCTTTCTTTTGAAAAACACTTTCATGGTCAAGAGCACGAATTGTTTCGGACATAGACACCACAGAGGAATCTCCATACTCCACTACTTCAGGAATTTCGCTCATCATGGGCGGGCGAAGCATCATAACAGGAACGGAAAGACGCATTTCCTTTTTTAATCGGTATAAATTCTTTATTCGGCTGTCAGCAATACCTTCACAACCGCTTTCAACCATCACATGGACAATGTCTCCCTGGGCACAGGCTCCCTTTGCCACACCATATACTCCAATATTCCACTGCCTGCATAATGAAACAATTTGCGCTGCATTGTAAGCTATTTTGTCGCAGAAGACTATAAGACGAGGGTAAATGCCCATGTCTTTGTTATCCTCCTCTTAGCTTGCGAAGTATAGCTAAATTGCCTTTATTCCCGCAACCACCCTGTGGAGTTTCTAAAAGTGCCGGAACTGCATTCCACCGCTGGTCATTCACTATAAAAGAAAAAGGCAACAATCCTAAATCTCCTTCTCCTATGTGCTGGTGTTTATCAAGATGGCTGTTGCGGCCATAGACGCTATCATTTAAATGCCAACAGCCGATTCTTTCAAGCCCTATCTTATCCAGAACAGATGCTACAAAGCGCTCATATGCCTCAAGAGACCGTAATTCATATCCAGAAGCAAAGAGATGGCACGTATCAAGACATACTCCGACCCTTTCATTCTTTGGGAAGTTATGGAGTATGGATTTCATTTCGACAAGAGAACTCCCAAGGACACTGCCTTGTCCCGCCATAGTTTCAAGTAGGATACGCACTCTCATATTTGAAGTTTTATCCAAAACCTGCTGCAAACTATCTATTAGCTTTTCCACCCCTTCTTCTCTGGGACGGCCACGAGAAGAACCTGGATGAACTACAAGGTCATCAATTCCAAGCATATCACAGCGCTCAATTTCCTCAATAAGGGCTACTATGCTTTTTTTTCGCATATCATCAGGAGAAGCCAGATTTATAAGATAGGAAGCATGGACCACAACTTTACGAATAGAACTATTACGCCATGCGTAAAGAAACCTCTCCGCGCGAGCCATAGAAATAGGGGCACAATGCCATTGAATCTGATTTTTGCTAAACATCTGTATAGCTTCACATTCAAGCTCTTCTCCTCGCTCTATAGCTTTCTCCAGACCGCCGGCAATAGAAATATGGGCGCCAATCAGAGGCATAAATTAATTTCTCCTTTACGAACCATAGTGATGAAGTAACGTAAGATATAAGCTGTTACTCCCCAGACGACCTTTCCGTTCGGAAGATCATAACAGGGGGTTTCGGTCACATTGCCACCATGCTCTAACCTGTAAGAACGAGGCACCTCAGGTATATCATCCAGACTCATAAACGCCGTACTGGCCACTTCCTTTGGCTCGATCAGCAAACTGGAGCTTAAAGACTCGTCAACAATAATTCCTACTACGGGATAGACTGTAAAACCACTCGATATGGCTCGATGAGGATCTAAGAGATACAGAGGCCTTATGTTTTCCCGTTTAAGGCCTATCTCTTCTTCAGTTTCTCTTAAAGCAGTTTCGAGGGGCCCTTTGTCATAGCGTTCTCTCTCACCGCCGGGGAAACACATTTCACCACCATGATGCTTCAAATTTAACTGGCGCTCCAAGAAAAGAATTTCAAGTTTTTTCCCTGTCTTGAAAAGTGGGATAAGGACAGCACTCAATCGTCCTTTCCCCGAAGGGGCTACTGTTTCCCATGAAGGGAAGGATGACGGTATATTACAGTTTCGCACGGTTACATTGTTCATACTCATACAACACAGCTCCTCACGCTCTTAAATGAACACTCCCAGCGTATATTACTCCACGGAAGCCATCTACAGTAACAGACATGCCATCATGCAAAATAGAAAGAGCGTTATTAGCGCTTACAACACAAGGAATTCCAAGTTCTAAAGCAACTATAGCTGCATGACTTGTTAGCCCGCCATGTTCCGTAATAATAGCAACAGCCTTTCTCATAGCAGGTAAGAAGTCCCTGTCTGTTTCTGAAACAACTAGAATATCTCCCTCTTCCATTTTCCCAAGGGCCTCTTCTGCGGTACGAGCCGTTTTAATAACACCAAATGCTTCTTTCTTCAAGAGGGAAAGGCCTTTCACTAGAATTTTGCCTACTGTATGAACCTGTAGCATATTCGTCGTTCCAGGAATGCCCATAGGGACCCCTGCTGTTACTACAACGAGATCCCCTTCCTTGAGAAGTCCTTTTTTGAAGCTTGCCGTAAAGGCATTTGCCACTGCTTCATCCTGATCTTTAATATTCTCAACTAAAAGAGGTTCTACGCCCCAATAGAGAGAAAGCTCTCTCCAAGTACGAACAACTGGTGTAGCTCCTATGATCAGACATGGCGGACGATGTTTACTCACCATCTGGGCAGTGCTGCCGCTCCTTGTTAAGGACACAATCGCTGCCGCTCCCATTTCACGAGCAACTGCCACGGATGCCCCGCTTACAGCGTCTGGGATACCCGTACTTAATTGTTTTCGATGAAGGGGATGTTGCCAGAGTTCAAGTTCTTTCTCTACTCGAGCAACAATACGCTGCATAGTTTCAACGGCACGCAGGGGGTATGCCCCCTTTGCTGTTTCACCAGAAAGCATTACAGCATCAGTTCCATCAAGTACTGCATTCGCCACATCACTGGCCTCTGCTCTCGTTGGACGAGGATTCCTAATCATGGAATCAAGCATCTGAGTAGCAACGATCACAGCTTTGCCTTTTGAGCGGCAAAGGTCAATAATCTCTTTTTGAACAAGGGGAACTTCTTCTGTTGGGATCTCTACACCTAGATCGCCCCTGGCAATCATAACCCCATCCACCACTTCAAGAATTTCCAATATGGCATTAACGGCCTGGCGAGTTTCAATCTTTGCGATAATCTTCATGGCGCCGCCCGCATCTTCTATTATCTTCCGTACTTCCATAATATCCTTTTGATTTTTGACAAAGGATACTGCTATATAATCCATTTCGTTTTCAAGACCCCAGCAAATATCCTTATG
>LSQX01392739.1_pt1 | contig 42362 bp, 32 predicted proteins | sample 654561 | NCBI WGS metagenome assembly LSQX01 (sample SAMN04489861, study PRJNA283612) | anaerobic digester metagenome | isolation source: 4 biogas reactors fed with cattle manure at either 37C or 55C with and... | place: Denmark: Kongens Lyngby | collected 2014 | reverse complement strand
ACCCATTGCTGCCGGTTGGTGTAAGTGGTAGCACGACTGACTCTGGATCAGTTCGCCAGGGTTCGAATCCTTGACCGGCAGCCATTTATATTTCTGGCCCCATCGTCTAGTGGCCTAGGATGCCGCCCTCTCACGGCGGAGACAGGGGTTCGACTCCCCTTGGGGCTACCAATCTTATTCGGAACTTCTAGCATCCAAATATATTAGCCGGGCATGACCCCGGCTTTTTGCTTTCATATTATTCCTTATTAACCATGTTAATATTTGTTTGCAAGAAATTCTGGAAGTATAAACCTGATTAATAAACCAGTCAGTAATGTGTATATAATAGGCTTTACGCTGGTTCTCTAGTATAGCTAGTCATTTAAGATCCTCATTTTTAATAGTGTTTACCGCCTGACCATCAACATAAGCCTCAGCAAACATGTAAGCGATTATAGACCCAAAGGCGCCTATCATGGCGGCCACCTGGGCAATAGTGTTCTCCGGAACCTTGGCCAGAACTAGGGCAGAGGTGGTCAGTCCGGCTAACAAGGCCCAGAACTTCCGGCTGGAGAGTTTTTTAGCCCAGTCTATTTTCACTTTTTTAATCCCCCTTATAGCTGCTAAGTCTATTGATCATTATCCACAACAAGTATAGAGGCACGGCTTGGACCAGCTTTTCCTCACTCTGCCATTGCTCCGGGTTGTTTACTAAACCTTTTTGAGTCAATTCTTTCAAGGCTGTTTGGCCCTCTTCAATCATCCATTTTTCCAAGTCCACTTCTATCACTTCCTTTTGTAGTTTTGCGTATAGATCGGACCAGGGGAAATTCTGGCCTGGACATTCTGTAGCCATAAGGTCTTTGTGGCCTATAACCGGCAGATTGGGATATCTTTTTCTGATATTTAGGATCAGAGTCAGCAGCTCCTTCATCTGAGCATCACTAGGCCTTTGGTAATCAAAATTGCCGATAAGGCAGATACCTATCCCATTACTGTTGGCTTCGTGAGCTGCATCCTGGTAAGCGTGTGCGCCTACCGCCCATTCCGGCCTACCTTTATAGACATCTCCATTATGATAAATAAGATAATGGTAACCTATGCCTATCCATCCTCTGTTCTGATGCCACCTATGAACATCGTTTATGCTAGTATTAATGTCACTGGCTGAATGATGAATTACTATTTTCTCCGTTTTTGATCTTACTTGGAAGCTGCCCTTAAACAGGAGTTTGGCATCAAGTATTTGCATAATTGCCCCTCTCTTACTACTTGGGAGTTGCTTAGCCAGCCCTCGACCGGAACTCCCTCTTTAGTAATATATGCCGGAACTGTCCTTTTGTGTGTTTTACAACTGCTGCCAAGCAAATATCCCAAAACTTTTATTGAGTGCTATAATGAAAATTAGAGATGGATTATCGGAATTTATAATATGGGGGGGAATATGGGGAAATGACTGCACCTCTTGTGCTTCACTGTGATTCTACCGCCGCCCAGGCTTCAGATTTTTTACTTCAACATCAGCTAGACGGGGTAAGAGTAGTTGACGATAATTATGAGGTACTAGGCTTGATCAATTGGAACCACCTGCTGAAAGTAATCTCAGCTGGCCTGCCTTATGATACACCCATTCATACCATAATGTCCCAGGACAGAGAAAGTCTGCGCATCCTGGACGAATTGCAATATTCTGTTGATAGCGATGAGGATTATAGACCAGAAGAGGACAACCGAGCTTTGTACAACCTGACTATCTCTTTCTTTGATATTCTCCAGAAGAAACAACAGGAATGGGATGTTTGTCTAAACTCTATATATAACCCCCTGGTAGCGGTAGATGATAACGAACGAATCACCCTATTCAACCGATCCTTGGAAGATGTTTCGGGCATATCTGCTCAAGATGCTTATGGGAAACAGATAAGCGAAGTCTTTGATATGAGTGGATTGGGTAAGATTATCAAAAGTGGAGAGAAAGAAAAACTGCAAAAAATTAAATACCAGGGGAAAACCCTTCTGTCCAATCGAGGGCCTATTACAGTGGATGGCAAGATTACCGGTGCCGTGGCTTGTTTACAGGACATATCTGAATTAGAAAGCGTTGTAGAAGAACTGGAAGTAACCAGGAAACTCAATCAGCAGTTGGATGCTATTTTCGAATCCTCCTACGATGGTTTATACATAACTGATGGGGAAGGTAAAACCCTGCGCTTGAATAAGGCCTTTGAGCGCATTATGGGAGTTTTTTCCAGAGAGTGTGTAGGACGCAACATGGCTGATTTGGTTAAGGAAGGTTATTTTACTAGATCTGGCACCCTGCTGGTACTGGAAAAAAGGCACTCAGTAACTATACCGTTACAATCCAAAACTGGAAAAAATGCTCTGGTTACCAGCAACCCAATTATGGATGATGAGGGCAATATCGTTCTAATAGTTACCAATGTACGTGATTTGACTGACTTGATTAAACTGGAACAAGAGCTGGAAGATGTCAAGGTATTAAGAGAACGGGAATTTGAAGCTATTTTGGCATCTTCCTTCGATGGCTTATATATTACCGATGGACAGGGCAAAACCCTGCGGGTAAATAAAGGTTTTGAACGCATTACCGGAATAATGAACGAAGAAATAAGCGGACGCTATATGCAAGATTTGATCAGAGATGGGGTTTATACGGATTCCGGCAGTTTGCTGGCTATAGAAAAAAGGGAAACGGTTACGGTTCCTCTCAAGGCCAACAAAAAAGACATACTGGTTACCAGCACCCCCATTTTCGATAACAATGGACAAATAATGATGGTAGTTACCAATGTGAGAGACATGACGGAATTAAAGGCTTTAGAACATCAACTAGAGCAAGTTGAAGGATTAAGGCGCAAAGAACTGGATGCCATTATTGACTCTTCCTATGATGGTCTGTATATTACCGATGGAGATGGCAACACCCTGCGACTCAACCAAGCTTTTGAGCGCATAATGGGAGTTACCTCTGAGGAATGCGTAGGACGTAATATGGCTGAACTGGTACAGGAGGGCGTATTTACCCGTTCCGGGACCCTCTTGGCTATCAAATCCGGACAAACAGCAACTATAACTTTACAGTCCAAAACTGGCAAAAGCGCCCTGGTTACCAGTAACCCCATTTTTGATGAGGACGGGCAAATTATACTGGTAGTTACCAACGTACGTGATATCACTGAACTGAATGAGCTGCAGGGCAAAGTTGAACAATTAGAAGGATTGAGCCGTATGTATCAGGTACAACTCAATCAATTGAAAAGCTCAAAAAGCTGTATATTGCACTCTGATAAGATGAGAAAACTATTGAAAATGGTCAATCATGTATCAACGGTTGACTCCACCGTTCTTATCTTAGGCGAATCGGGAGTAGGAAAAGAAGTTGTTACGGATATCCTGCATGCCAGCAGTCCCAGGGCCAATAAACCCTTTATTAAGGTTAATTGCGGTGCCATCCCTGGAAATTTACTGGAGTCAGAATTATTTGGCTACGAACCAGGAGCCTTTACCGGAGCCAGTAAGAGTGGCAAGGCAGGTATGTTTGAACTGGCCGATGAGGGTATTCTGTTTTTGGATGAGATAGCGGAAATGCCTCTGGATCTGCAAGTCAAGCTTTTGCGCGTATTGCAGGACAGTAAGATAATGCGTATTGGAGGAACCAGGGAAATAGCAGTGGATGTAAGAATTATCGCCGGCACCAATCGCAATCTGCAGAATATGGTGGCGGACCAACTGTTCCGCAAGGATTTGTATTATCGTCTTAATGTGGTGCCGATCTTTGTGCCTCCCCTGCGGGAACGCCGAGAAGACATACCTGTTTTGAGCAAACATTTCATGGAAAGATTCAACCGCAGGCATGGTATGAATAAGCGGCTATCAGCTGAAGTATTGAAGAATTTTATCTCCTATGATTGGCCAGGTAATGTAAGAGAATTGGAAAACCTGATTGAACGCCTGGTGGTAACCACCCAACATGATATAATCAGTCTTGATGACTTGTCAGCTTGGTCAGAATTGGAATCTACTTCCAGACACCGAGTCGAGATTGTGCCTTTAAATACTGCTGTGGAGAATACTGAACGCAGCTTGTTGCAGGAAGCTTTTACCTTATATAATTCCACCTACGCTATAGCTCGGGCATTGGGGGTTAGCCAACCTACCGTAGTACGTAAGGCGGCCAAATATGGAATTGTTAAGCCCAAATAATGATCCCAGCCGGGCTTATTAATTATAATGATGAAACTGGACATATTTAAGTTATTAGCTATGGGCAACATAAGGAAGCCGGCATTACTTGCCAGCTTCCTTATTCGCAACACTGCTTGAAACAACTATTTTCTTATACTCCAGCTAATACCTTTTTGTTGATTTTGCGCCAGATATTCATCTTCTCAGCTTCTTTGATCAGTTCATCTCTAAAATCTGGATGGGCTATTTCAATCAGAGCCTCGGCTCTCTGCCAGGTACTCATCCCTTTCATGTTAGCTATACCATATTCGGTAACCAGCATATGAGTAGCAGTTCTGGGATCAGTTACAATGGCTCCTGGACTTAATATAGGACGAATCCTGGATTTAACTTCACCTTTAGCACTGATAGTAGAAGGCAAACAAACAAAGCTCTGACCGCCCTTAGATTTATAGGCTCCTTCAACAAAGTCTAATTGCCCACCGGTTCCGCTTATATGCCTGGTGCCTACGCTCTCTGCACATACTTGCCCAAATAAATCTACTTCGATACAAGCATTTATGGATACAAAGTCATCAATTTGAGCAACTACAAAAGGATTATTAGTGTAATCGACTGAAAATGAAGCCAGTCCTGGATTGTCGTCTAAATAATCATATAGTTCCTGACTGCCCATAGCGAAAGAATATACCTGTTTGTACCGGTCGATATTTTTACAAGCTCCCGTAATTTTACCGGCTTTGTACATCTCCAAATATGCATCCACATACATTTCTGTATGCACACCCAGATTCTTCAAATCAGATGCTGCCACCATGTTTCCTACCGCATTAGGAGTACCACCGATACCCAGCTGAATACAGTTGCCATCATATAAGCGTCCGATAATATGCTCGGCTATCTTGGTTTCAACCTCAGAAGGCTTAGCTGATCCCAATACCATTATTGGCTCATTTCTGCTTTCCATTATATAATCTACCTGCGTAACATGGACACATTCCTGATTTCCTCCCAGGCAGCGGGGCATCTTATTGTTAACTTCCAGTATGGTTATTTCAGCCGTTTCCATCATTGCCCAGTTGTTTACAGCACTTCCGCCAAAGTTGAAATATCCATGTTTGTCCATAGAACTTACCTGAATAACTGCCACATTGTCAGGCGTACAGTCTTTCCTGGTCATCATAGGATTTTCATGAAATTTCATGGGGATATAATATAGATTTTTACCAATAAATTGTTTATCATGACCTGCTACATGCCAGCTGTTCCAGGTGAAATGTTCCCCGCTAGGATCAGCTTCTGACGTGAAATGCTGATAAGCACCTATATCGCAGCGTATGTTCACATCCCATAATTCATCTTTCCTTTTAGCAAGTGCTTCATCGAAATCCCGTGCACAGTTAATGCCAAAACCATATTCCACCCAATCTCCCGATTTAACTAACTTGGCCGCTTCATCAGCAGTTACCAGTTTGCTTTTATATTCTTCTAACCACTTTTGATACATGCGCTTTCCCCCTTCATGGTAATAATAGATTCTCCTTAACGAAGAGCTTTATACCGCCCAACTTCTTGTTATAATGCTTTGCTCGTCGTATAGAGGGTTTTTCCCCGGTACATTTACTCGTTGTAATAACTCGTCATTATTGCTGCCTACAATCATATCCGTCTGGGATATATGAATACATTCTTGGTTCTTCTTGTTGCCTTCCAGAATACGCTCATTTATTTCCAGAATCACGTACTCAGCCCTTTCGTAATATGGCCTGAAATGATTCTTCTGAGAAAGGTTGCTGTCAAACCAAAAGTATCCATCTTTATCCATGGGACTGACGGTAGCCAGAAAAATAGGGGCGGAGCTATCCTGTTTTGGAGAATGGTCCAATTTAGGATAGCTTCTCCCTTTTGTTCCCCCTTCATGAACCTTTTCTCTTTCCCTTTTCCTTAGATTCATACCCTCATAAAACTTGAAATGCTCCTCGCTGAAGTCAGCATCCATAGCGTAATACCCGCAGGTAATGTCATTACAGATTATCTCGACTCTGATCAGCTCATTTTTTCGCATAGCCAGAGCACGATCAAGTTCATTTATACTGCATATTCCAAAAGCATAGATCACCCGATCACCAGACTTGACTACTTTAACTGCTTCTTCGGCAAAAGTAAATTTTCGGGCGTATTCATCTGTGTATTTCAAGATCATTTCTAAGCTACCTCCATTAATATAACCGTTTGAGCTAAGGTTTTTCTTATTGGGGGTGGAACCAAACTGTCCCACCCTCATAATGTCTTTTTACTTCCCATTATTTATGATGGATTAAGATTATAAAGTCATCCGCTGATCCCCCATCCCTTAATCGCATCATTTTTCTCCGGCATAGATTATTCAACCGGAACAGATTCTTTATCAATTTACAATAACGCCGTTTCCGGTACGTCAATGGCACTTCTGTCGCCTGCTTTCATGGACTTCTCGAATCCAAAGACGTCGGTAACATGGTTCATGATATAGAACTTGGCGCTGGCGATTTTGCCCTTGTAGAAATCGGCGTCGAAGTGGTCATCACCCAGTTCAGCCAGTTTCTTGGCTGCCAGGATGGCCTGGGAAAGCAAGAGTTTGCCGCAGTAGACTCTGGCCCCTGAATGCATGGTCCGGGTGGAGAAGAGCTGTTTCATCTGCTTATCGCCGGCGGTCCAGGCTGCATTCATTTCCACGATGTTTTTGAAAGAGCTCATGGCTTCTGCCATCATATCAAATTCAGCTGCGAATTCATCAGTCTTTTCATTGGCTACAAACTCATCGATTTCTGCTACCCATTTTCTAAACGGTGCACCGTCTTTCATGGTGAATTTGCGTCCGGTATAGTCCTGGGACTGAATAAAGTTGGTTCCTTCCCAGATGCCGTGAATGACGCAGTCCCGGTACAGTGAAGCGGGAGCATACTCTTCCATGAAACCATAACCGCCGTGACACTGGATAGCTTCCCCGGTCAGGATCCTGGCCATGTCAGATGAATAGGCCTTGCACAGCGGGTTGTTGATGGCGAACATGTCACCATAGTATTCTCTCTCTTCCGGGGTAGCAGCATCTACTTCCAGATCGCGGAAGAGATAGGAAGTATAAATCAAAGCCCGGAGGGCTTCCATACCGGATTTCTGGAACATCAGCATGCGGCGTACGTCTTCGTGCTCAATAATCCGAACGCTGGGTCCCTTGGGGTTGGTGGAATGCTTGCTCTGTACCCTAATTTTGGTGTAATCCAGAGCTGCGTAGTAAGCAGAAGTTATGCAGCCCAGGGTGAACAAACCGGTGTTCAGGCGCTCTTCGTTCATATAGGCAAACATCTGTGACATTCCTTTGCCGCGTCCATCTACCGGTTCTTTTTCTCCTACCATCCAGCCATAGCAATTGTCGTTTTCACCCATGGCCAGTGTAAGAGTAGAAGAACCATGGATACCCATCTTGTGCTCAATATTAACGGAAGTTACATCGTTCCATTTGCCCAAGGAGCCATCTTCGTTAACCCAGAATTTGGGTACGATAAACAGGGAGATACCAGCGGTACCGTCTTTAGCTCCTGGGGTCTTGGCCAACATCAGGTGGACAATATTCTCTGCCAGGTCATGGTCACCGGAGGTGATAAAGCACTTCTGTCCTTTAAGCTTATACAGGCCGGGAGTATCGGTTGGGAATGCCTTACTTTGAACTGCGCCCACCTCGGATCCTGCACCCGGTTCGGTCAGGCCCATGGTTCCGCCCCATTCACCGGTGAACATCTTGGGCAGAAACATATCCTTTTGCCTTTGGGTACCATAGTCCTGGAGCACAGTAGTAGCACCCTGGGTCAGACACCAGAACATGACTATGGCTGCAGATGCGGCAGATTGCATCTCCAGAATGGGAGCATACCAGGCCAGGGGTATCTTGCCATCGCCTCGGAATCCGAACTGGGGTCCTAACTCAGCATCCATAACCGTTTTGTACACATTCTTGAATGAATCAGGAGTTTCAACAGCATGCTCGTCGCCACCTACAAAGGTAGCTCCAATTTCGTCGGCATCTTTGTTGGCCGGGCACATAACGTCACGGCAGACCTTATAGTTAACATCCAGGAAACTATCGATATCATCGATTCCATAATATTCTTTGTAAGCATCCAGGGACAGAAGCTTATTCATATCCAGCCATTCTTTTACAACGAACTTAATATCACGGGTATTCATCAGAAAATTGTTATGCGGCATTATAATCCCCCTCATTTTTTATTGTTTTTTTCAGAAATTGGACCCGCTGGGAAAGATAAATCAGCCAACGGGTTCCCAATAATTTTGCGTACAAGACTGCTAAACAGGTTTAAAGTACCTGTTCAATAATCACAGTTGTGCCCATGCCGCCGCCGATACACAGGGTAGCCAGACCGTATTTGGATTTTCTCTTCATCATTTCATAACAAAGAGTTACTAGTATTCTAGCTCCGGATGCACCGATGGGATGACCAATGGCTACTGCACCGCCGTTGACGTTTACTTTCTCCATGTCGCCCCATCCCATGTCGCGGCCTACTGCAATAGACTGGGCAGCAAATGCTTCGTTGGCTTCGATGAGGTCCAGATCAGCAACGGTCAGTCCGGCTTTGGCCAGAGCTTTTTGACTGGCTGGAACAGGTCCCACACCCATGATGTTGGGATTAACACCACCGGAAGCATAGCTTACGATTCTGAACAAGGGTTTAACTCCCAATTCTTTGGCTTTATCAGCAGACATAACTACAAATGCAGCTGCGCCATCATTGATCCCGGATGCATTGCCGGCAGTTACGCTGCCACCATCCCGTTTAAATGCGGGTCCCAGTTTGCCCAGGGATTCTGGGGTGCTTTCACGAGGATCTTCATCGGTATCAAAAACGATTTCTTTTTTCTTTTGTTTTACCACAACCGGCACGATTTCGTCTTTGAACCGGCCCTCTTTAATGGCAGCTAGAGCTCTCTGCTGGCTTCTCAGGGCAAATTCATCCTGTTCTGCCCGGGTAATTCCATATAATTCGTTAACGTTTTCTGCGGTAATCCCCATATGGTAGTTGTTAAAAGCTTCCCACAGACCATCTTTGATCATGAGGTCAATCAGGGTGCCGTTGTTCATTCTGTATCCATAGCGGGCGCTGGGCAGTGCAAATGGAGCCATGCACATATTTTCAACACCACCGGCTAACACCACATCCACGTCACCGGCCTTGATCAACTGGGCCGCTAGGCTAACGGCTCTCAAACCAGAACCACAGACTTTATTGATGGTAAAAGCTGTACTGGTATCAGGGATACCAGCTTTGATGGCGCACTGACGTGCAATGTTTTGTCCTAATCCGGCCTGCAGAACACAACCGAAGATTACTTCTTCAACTGCATCGGCAGCAATGCCGGCTCTCTTGATAGCTTCTTCCATTACTAGAGCTCCAAGAATATGTGATGAGGTATCTTTCAGAGCTCCATTAAAGGAAGCCACCGGGGTACGACATGCACTTACGATTACAACTTCTTTTGACATAAATATCTTCACCCTCTCTAATCATTTGGTTATTTTAAGTAAAATCAGTAGTCCGGCTAGTTAGCGAATCTACTTATAGCTAAAAAATCCTTCTCCGGTCTTACGTCCCAGTTTACCGGCCCGAACCATCTTTACCAGCAAGGGACAGGGACGATATTTGGGATCGCCAAACTCTTTATATAGTGTTTCCATAATACTGAGGCAGATATCCAGTCCAATCATATCAGCTAAAGCCAAAGGACCCATAGGATGCCCTGCTCCAAATTTCATGGAAGTATCTATATCAGCAGCATTGGCTACCCCTTCCATTAAGGCATACATGCCTTCATTTAACATGGGAATCAGTAGGCGGTTAACTACAAAACCTGGAGCTTCATTGATTTCTACCGGAGCCTTGCCCATTTTTTCTGATAGTTCCTTGATGGCATCATAAGTGGCCTGGCTGGTATTAGCTCCCCGAATTATTTCCACCAGTTTCATAGCTGGTACCGGGTTAAAGAAATGCATTCCGATTACTTTATCGGCTCTGCCGGTGGCGGCAGCAATCTCGGTAACACTCAAAGCTGAGGTGTTGGAGGCCAGAATACATTCGGGTTTGCAAATAGAGTCCAGTTCTTTAAAGATGGTTTTCTTGATATCCATTACTTCCAGAGCTGCTTCAATTACCAGATCACAGTCAGCTGCAGCTGCCATGTCTACGGTACCTGAAATCCGTCCCATAATAGCTGCTTTGTCTTCAGCACTCATTCTGCCTTTGTCAACGTTCTTGCCCAGGAGCTTGTCAATTCCCGCTATACCCCGGTCAACAAATTCCTGCTTGATATCGCGTACAATTACTTCGAAGCCGGCCTGGGCAGCGGTCTGAACAATACCTGCTCCCATAGTGCCTGCACCAAGTACCATTATTTTCATCTAAATACCCCCTATTGGAATATAATCCTTCTTTTGTATCTATTATCTACCGGTGAAATTAGATTTGCGCTTCTCAATAAAAGCGCTCATTCCCTCTCTCTGGTCTGCAGTAGCAAAACAAAGGCCGAAGGCATCAGCCTCTATAGTCATACCGCGATTAATATCGGTTTGCAGACCTTCATTAGCAGCGGCTTTACACAGTCTAACCGCTACCTGACCCTTGGCCAGGATCCGCTTGGCAGTAGCCTTGACCACTCCCATCAGTTCCTCCGGTGCCTGTACGGAATTAACCAGGCCCACCCGGCAAGCTTCATCGGCTCCGATGACATCGGCCGTATAGAGAAGCTGCTTGGCCATACCGGCTCCAATCAAACGAGTCAAGCGCTGAGTTCCACCAAAACCAGGTATAATTCCTAAACCTACTTCTGGTTGTCCAAATTTGGCATTGCTTGATGCAACGCGAAAATCGCAGCACATGGCCAGTTCGCAGCCACCACCAAGAGCAAATCCATTGACCGCAGCAATCACAGGTTTTTCCATGGTTTCGATCATCATAAATACTTGCTGACCCAATGCGGCAAAACTCCTGGCTTCCATGGCCGACAGATTTTGCATATAGGCTATGTCGGCTCCAGCCACGAAAGCCTTATCACCGGCACCAGTAATAATCAGCACATCTATGGAATCGTCCTGGGCAATTGCTCCAATAGCTTCTTTCAGCTCCAACAGAGTATCCTGATTGAGAGCATTAAGCGCCTTGGGTCTGTTAATGTACAGTGTTGCTATTCTATCTTCTGTTTCAAGCAACAGATTCTCGTAGGTCATAAACCTCCCCCCTCTAACAATATCTCCAAAATAACTTAGCCGGCTTAACCCGACTATGGTTGGAATTCCTTCTCCGTCTCCCCTCCTCTCGATTTGCATTTTATATAAATATAATAGGAAATATGCGATTGGCTATTTTCCATTAGATATCCTCTTTTCTTTTGAACAGATCCAAGATTGCCTGATCAGAAAAAGAGGGGGTCTACTGTTATATAGCGAATAAAAGGGTATGAGTGGTAAAGGGGCATGACCGCTCTATAACAGTAGATAATAATATGAGAAAATGTGTTAATGGGATTATGATATAGTTATGTTGCGCATCTAATCTATTATTAAAGCAATAAACATGCCAGCAAGACAAACTTGTAGTAATTTTGCCCATAATGCCCAAATTTCGAGCTTTGTTTCATTCCTGAACCTAAGCTTCTTCCTACCTTTAATTCATTTTTGTATTGTTTTGTGATTCATTCTTGAATCCCGTATCTTTTTTTCCCTTGATTTTAGCCAACTATAAGCTGCCGGATAGCTAAGCCACGCTTTTTATTCACAGCTGGCAGTCAATACATTATTGCATCATTTGCTCATAGATGATGATCTGCCCCTATTACCCGTTAGTGCCTGTCATTAAAATTTAGGCAACAGCAAATAATAACAATAAGTTCTTTACCTGGATGCTGCCGGCAGGTTACAATAGTGTGGTGTTATGTGTCATTGATATAAGCACAGGAGCGTTTTGTTTTGAAAGACAGGAGTGAAAAAATGAGAACACTGGTAGCTACTATGATGCCTAATTCTAAAGGAAAAAATGTTTTCTGCTCAACTAACAAGGTCAGCGAACAACAGATGAGAATTATTCGCAACACTGATTGGTCTGAACTGGAGGGTTTAGGGTTTACCTTTATAAACTTGACGTCACCTGAATACCCAAACATTAGAGGAAAAGCGATCTTTTTTGAGGGACATTTGGACGAAATGGGCAGAGCGCTCAGAAGTGTTGAAAGGTCAGTTAATTAGTACATACTTAACGGTGGCGAGTCTGTAGGGGCGACCTGTGGTCGCCCGAGACGGTACGAAAAGTCTTAAAAAGTGCAAGTTGGGTCGCCAAAGTGGAGGATAATGTAGTATTTCAGGGCCACAAATAAGCCTCCAGCCCTTAATATGGCAAATAAGCAGCATCAAGTGGGACGATTGTAAACTGTACAATAGTTTTCCGACAGTCTGGCCCGCAACGATTACTAGTTTTTCGGTGCATATTATTGATATATAGGTAACGGCGGGCGGTCAAAGACCGCCCCTACAAAATTTGGAGATTAGAAAGATTGAGTAAATGGGGATAAACCATTTTCGTGTAAACCCCTGCCTTCTTAGCTAATTCGTATCCTAATAAACTTCCTTTTGCCTACTTGTACTACAATGCCGTCTTTTATCTGCAGGTTTTCTTCTTCAAATTTTTCCCCATCAACCCTGACGGCACCCTGTTGCAGCATACGGCGTCCATCACTGCTAGAACTAACCATATTGTTTTCCTGCAAGAATTTAGGCAGCCACACTTCTTGGGCTGGAATTTGTACCTCTGGTATATCCTGGGGTATATCTCCTTGGGAATAAACCAGTTTAAACCTGGCTTCAGCCTTTTCTGCTGCCTCGGCGTCATGATACATGGTGATCAGTTCTTTGGCCAAACTGATTTTAGCATCCCGGGGATTGATTGCACCTTGATCCATTTTGGCCTGGGTGGCTTCAATCTGGTTCATGGGTATTCGAGTAAGTAGTTCGAAATATCTGCTAATTAGTTTATCGCTGATGGACATAGTTTTACCAAACATCTCATAAGCATCATCATTAACTCCGATATAATTACCCAGACTTTTACTCATTTTCTGAACCCCGTCCAAACCTTCGAGTATGGGCATCATTAAGGCAATTTGCGGTTCATAGCCATATTCCCGCAAGAGATGACGGCCAACTAAAAGATTAAATTTCTGATCGGTACCACCTAATTCTATATCAGCTTCCAACACCACCGAATCATAACCCTGCATTAATGGATAGAGAAATTCGTGCACTCCTATAGGAAGACCTTCTTTATATCTATTATCAAAATCATCTCTTTCCAGCATACGGGCTACGGTATACTTTCCGGCCAGCCTGAGTACCGCCTCCAAATTCATATCCATAAGCCACTTGCTATTAAAATGGACAATGGTTTTTTGTGGGTCCAATACTTTAAAAATTTGTTCCTGATAAGTAGCGGCATTTAATTTGATCTCTTCTTCACTCAGCTGTTTTCGAGTCTCAGATTTGCCGCTGGGATCACCAATACGACCAGTGGCATCTCCGATAATAAGGTGAACTTCGTGCCCCAGGTCTTGAAATTGTCTCAATTTATTTAGAACTACAGTATGACCCAGATGGATATCTGGAGCAGTAGGATCCAGCCCTAACTTAGCCCTAAGAGGTTTCTTTTCCTTTATAGATCTATACAGCTTTTGTTTGAGCTCTTCCTCAGGTACGATTTCTGCAACCCCACGGCGTATTATGGCCAGTTGTTCATCTACCTGCTGCATTATTGTATTATCCACATAATTACCTCCTTGTCGAAAAAATCATAGCACAATATCCGAAGTATGTGCAATAATTAGACGAATATACATGTATTACCTGCAGGGATGATTATATTCCGTGAGGGTTAGGGCAGGAGAAAGTGCTGTTCCTGTCTAATGATTAATTATACTAAGTCCAGGAGGATTAATATGAGTCAAAGCAAAAAATCAAACAAGAAAGATCCTAGATGGAAGATATTTATCAGAAGATTAATTACGTTTTTCCTTATTATGGCTATAGTTGGTTTAGTTGGACTAATAGGAGTATTTGCGGTAGCCGCCTACGATTTGCCCGAGTGGGATCCTGAACTGCTGTCTGGTGCCAAAACCACCATCATTTATGATGATGAGCAGGAATATGCAGCCGGATTGCATGCAGGGGAAAACAGAACTGAAGTAAGTTTGGACCAAATTCCTCAAGATTTTATTGATGCCTTTATCGCTACTGAGGATAGAGGTTTTTATGAACATCATGGTATCAATTATCGAGGAATTGCTCGTTCCTTGCTTAACAATATCACTTCGGGAGACTTGAAAGGGCAGGGCGCCAGCACCATTACTCAGCAGTTAGCCAAGAATGCCTTTTTGTCTTTTGAAAAAAAATGGGAACGCAAAATCAAAGAAATTCTGCTGGCCTTTAAGATTGAGTCAGCCTATTCCAAAGATGAAATACTTACCATGTATTTAAACCTTATCAACTTTGGATCTGGCGCCTACGGGGTTCAGGCAGCAGCCGAAACCTATTTTGATAAAGATGTTAGCGAATTGAGTCTGGCCCAGTGCTCCATGCTGGCCGGAGTCCCTAACGCTCCTTCTCTAAACCCTTTCCAGAATTATGAATGGTCAAAAACACGACAAAAAGTAGTACTGGATAATATGGTTGAAGCCGGATATATTGACCGGGCCACGGCTGATGAGGCTTATGCGGTGGAGCTGGAGTTCAAGCAAACCCATCCCTCCAATAGCCAGTATGGATACTATATCGACGCTGTTATAGACGAATCCATTGACATTCTCAGCGCCAAGGAAATATATAATGATCCCGAGTATGCTTTTTATAGAACCGGTTTAAAGATCTACACTACTATGAATGCCGATATGCAAAAATTTGCGGAAGATTATTTTGCTGATTCATCTCACTTCTTACAGCAGAAAAATGAACAGGGGGAACCGGTACAAGCAGCTATGGCCATATTTGACCATCAAACCGGTGGCATTAAAGCTGTTATGGGTGGTAGAACATATGAACAAAAGCGAGGATTTAATCGCGCCACTGATGCCTACCGTCAACCCGGTTCGGCTATAAAACCCTTAACTGTATACTTACCTGCTCTAGAAGATGGTTATATGCCTTTTTATACCTTGAATGACTCTCCCCTGTCTTACAAGGTTAGTAATGGAGTCTGGCAGCCCAGTAACCATGATGGAACCTACCGGGGATACATTACTATGCGAACAGCGGTTAAATACTCGGTTAATACCTATGCAGTACAATTATTGGATAAGGTTGGCATTCGTAATGGTTATGACTATGGCTTAAATCTCGGTTTGGAGCTGATAGACAAACCAGGTACTAATGACCTGGGCTTGGCTCCTTTGGCACTAGGGGGCTTAACCCGAGGAGTTACACCGGTACAAATGGCAAGTGCCTATGGCGCCATTGCCAACGGAGGGCTCTACCAAAATCCTCACTTTATAACCCGAATAGTGGATGAAGATGGGGTTGAATTGTATCGCTACCAGCCCAAGTCGCATCGGGCCATAAGTGAACAGGCCTCTTGGCTGATGACTAGTATGATGCGTACTGTGGTTGAATCTGGTACCGGTACCAATGCCAGAGTTTCAGGGGTGGTTACTGCTGGTAAAACCGGAACTTCTGAAGAATATATGGATTCATGGTTCTGCGGCTTTACCCCTGCTTATTCCATGGCAGTATGGATGGGCTTTGACAAGGAATATACTATGCGCAACTATCCTCCTCAGTATCCATCTGAGACTGCTTATGGAGGTAATTTCCCGGCCCGGGCCTTTTCAGCCATATTGAACCATGCTCACCAAAATTACAAGCCTGCCCCTCTGCCCATGCCCGGGGGCATAGTAAATGTTTCGTTTTGCTCGGTTTCGGGCAAACGGCCTAGTGAAGCCTGCCCGAAGGATAGAATCATTAGTGAATATTGTTTGAAAGATAAGGTACCTAGTCAAACCTGTGATTTACACCAATTGGTATCTGTATGCACAGAATCCGGAAAATTAGCCGGGCCCCATTGCCCCCAAGTGGAAATGCGCTCAATGGTCAATAATAGCGCCAAAGAAACCTGTGACATCCATACTCACCCCACTCTTCCAGGCCTGTTCACCCACGAGGTATATGTGTGCCGTGACCCCAGTCATGAAGGTAAACTCTACCAGGCTAATGTTCCTGGGGCTATGGAAATCGGAGGTTGTCCGGAGGAGTATCTGGACAAGATAACCCTGCAACCCGGGCAAACTCTGCCTCACTGCCCTATCAAAGATCACCAGACCAGTAAAAAGAAAGCCGGAGAAGTTATTCAGGATTTAATTGATCAGGATTAATATAATAAAACAAAAACAGTCTAAGACCCAGGATTTAGCCTGGGTCTTAGATGAGGAGGAGGAAATCAGCTTTATCAGTCTGGCTCCATGAGGACGTATTAACGGTAGTATTATTATACTTATGTCCATCCCTTCTAAGACCTTAAATTTTTACCAGCTATGTTTAATAAAACCAAAGACAAGGGGACGGTACGGTACCGTCCCCTTGTCTTTTCCTTATATGGACTATTTAAATTCAACTACGGTTACTCCATGTCCTCCCTCTTCTGGGAATCCATCTCTGAAGGTTTTTACTTGAGGGTGAGTTTTTAGATACTTTTGCACTGCACTCCGTAAGGCTCCGGTCCCTTTGCCATGAATAAGCCGCACTGAATCCAAACCCACCAGCAGAGCATCAGCCAGGTATTTATCAATCTCCACTACTGCATCTTCAGATAATTTGCCTCTTACATCAATTTCTTTGGATATGCTCTGGGCTTTATGCAGGAAGCTTTCTCCCCGCCAGGGTTTTTCAGCAAGGACAGGTTGGGCCAATTTGATCAGATTTTCAGGCCGTACATTGAACTTCATACTGCCTACCTGAACACTGAGTTCCCCCTGGGCTCCATGACTGCCCAAGACATACCCTTTTTGCTTAACGTTTTTTATAAGTACATAATCTCCTTCTCCTATGCTACCTTCCTGCTCTTCTGCTTCCATCCATTCTAGGCCTTGATGGGCCTGGATTTCCTTGATTTTCTTTCTTTTTTCTTCAATCTCATGCCATTTAGGAGTTTTATCTTTACCTTTCAGTAGTTCCTTGAATTCCAGCAAAGCCTCGGCCGCCTCCTGCTTAACCCGCCTCAACTCTCGCTGACCTTCTTCCCTAGCCCGGTTGATTACTTCCAGTCTTTCCTGCTCCAACTCCTTCCTGGCTATATCCAACTTCTCTTGGTCTTTCATCAATTCTTCTTTTATCCGAATAACCTCTCTACTCTCGCGATCCAAGGTATAGTGGCTTTCCTTTAACTGACGAATCATATTGCCCACTTCCTTCTCTCGCTGTGGAACCAGTTCCCGAGCTTTTTGGACCAGGCTTTTATCCATACCCAACCTGGTAGCTATCTCAAAAGCATTGCTCTGACCAGGCATACCGGTAGTAAGTTCGTAAGTTGGCTGAAGACTTACCGGGTCAAACTCTACACAGGCATTTTCCACCCGTTGAGTGCTGTAAGCATAATTCTTTAATTCGCTCTGATGAGTGGTTACTACTACTTTACTTCCTTTGATCCGTAATTGCTCTAGAATTACATGTCCCAAAGCAGCTCCCTCTACCGGATCGGTACCAGCACCTAATTCATCCAAGAGCACCAGTGATCTTCGATCTGCGCCTTTAAGTATGCGAATTATATTGCTCATATGAGAGGAAAAGGTACTCAGGGACTGTTCAATACTCTGTTCGTCTCCAATGTCAACATAAACCGAATCAAAGATCGGTATCCGGCTTTTTTCCCGGGCCGGAATATACAAACCGCTCATAGTCATTAAGACCAGTAATCCTATAGTCTTTAAGGTAACTGTCTTCCCCCCGGTGTTAGGCCCAGTTATAACCAAGACATCGAAATCCAGTCCCAGTTCCACATCTACTGGAACCGCTTCTTCCCCCAACAGCGGATGCTTCCCCCGGTACATTTGCAATATACCCCTCATGTTGATAATAGGGCGAAATGAATACATTTTGTAAGCCAGGCGAGCCCGAGCAAAAATAAAATCTAACAAGGCTAAGAGGTCCTGGTTTCTTGCCAGCTCCTGTGAGGTGGATCCCACCAGATTGGAAAGCTCTCTTAGTATCCGCTCTACTTCTCTTTTTTCTTCCATCTGCAGGGTACGCATGCGATTATTCAATTCCACCACCGGCAATGGTTCTATATAAACGGTAGCGCCGCTGGCAGATTCATCATGGACTATACCCTTGACCACAGCTTTATGCTCTTGTTTCACTGGCACCACATATCGGCCATCTCTTTCAGTTACCAGGGCTTCCTGCAGAATCTTCTGATTCTCGCTGGAACGAATAAAATTCTGCAGGTATTCTCTGGTGCGATTACGGACAGTATTAATCTGGTTCCTGATGTTCCTTAGTTCGGGAGAGGCATCATCTCTAAGATGTCCATCTTCTCCTACTGCCCGATCTATTCTGTGCTCCAATTCCCGGTCCTCCACTAATCCAGCTAGCAGCTCGGATAAGAGAGGATATTTGCCCTCCCCTACATACCTTTTAGCCATACGCGATGCATAGAGCAACCGGTATATCTCCCTGAGTTCCGGAGAGATAAGCATTCCTCCCATCCTGCTTTTAGCCAGTAAATGATCCAGGATCTTGAGCCCGCTTAGAAAGCTGGGCTCACCAAAGCGCATTCTTTCCATGGCTTCTCCCGTCTCATCCAATCGCCGGTTAACGGCTTCGAAGTTATTGGTAGGAGTCATGGCATAAGCCCTGCCTGCTCCCCCCTCAAAAAAGGCCAAATCGGCCAACATATCCTGAATCTTATAATACTCCAGTTTATCCAGCACTTTTTTTTCTATCATATATACTCATCCTTTGATAACACTTGCACCATCATATTACTCCCCTATAATAATGGCCTCGGGTAAAGGGTGAAGAGGCACTTCGCTCCAGTTCTTCCCGATATGCGTGCAGCTGTTTATTACTATTGCTAACTAGATCTTCCAGGGCTTGACGATATAACGTAATCACCTGTACCACTTCTTCTTCTCTGCTGCGACGGGCTTCTATTCTAATTCCGCCCGCCCCCAGAGACATAATCTTATCCAGGTCATCGATCATGCACAAAGTACGAGAATTAAATACATAAAATCTGCAATAGCGGTCAGTAGCAATGGGAAAAATGTACCCCCTTTGATCTTTTATGGCATAGCGGTCCTGATGACAGAGCCCTGTGCAGCCTCCAAGTCCTGAGCTTAATAGGCCCTGTAAGACACAATATTGGGAGGTCATTAATATCACTTCTCCATGAACTATTAATTCTGCACCACTCAGGTCGGGCATAGCTTTTAATCGATTATAGTTTAGTTCCGGCGATATACAGGCCTTTTCTACCCCCAGTTCTTGTAGAAAACCCAGGGTATAAGGGTTAAAAATATTCATACTATAATCTGCTCTAACCTTCAGCTCATGATTCCAAGCCCAATACATGGATCCCAGGTTACCAGCCAGTATTTCTTCAAAACCTGCTGTTTTGAGTTCTTTAAAATCCTGGAATTCACTAGTTTTTTGAATTCTGGGTAAGGCAGGAATCAGTTGGCAGCCATAGCTCTGGGCATATTCTTTTATCTGTTTCAATCCTTGGGTGGTAATTCTGGGCTGTGGCCCTATTCCGGCCAGATCCAGATAAATTATATCGGCGCCGTTTTTGGCTGCCGCATAAGCTTGATCCAAGCCACTAAGGGCTATACTTAATTGGGGCTTGGCATGGTTCTTAACGCCGGGGCCCAAAGCCAAGAGTCGCCCCCGACCCTGACGGAAAGAATCCGCTTCCTCCCCGCTTGGTCGATTAAGGTTCAAGCTTATGGTCTTTAATGATTCTACTGCCAGTCGCCTGGTCTCGTTGATTTCACTGAAAGGCACTATCAAGTCGGCATCAGCCTGGAGTTCAAAACTCCCCAGATAAAATGGAGTGTTGCCCAGACGATCTATTTTATCCTTAAGCAGGCCCTCATCCAAAGGTTGGTTTTTGGCCGGTTGGGCTGGACTCTGACCATATTCTATAACTTCCTGGCCCTTTTCATCTCTCATGATTAGTTTTAAAGGCTTCCCTGCTTTTAGCACTGCCTTGACGTCTACCCGTATTTTATTGCTCTCAGCTCTTCCCATGGTACTCTGGGCTTCGGCAATAATCTCTTCATCATGAGTCTTGAAAACCCGATCATGAGGATATACCCGCTGATCCAATTTAAGCTCCACCATCTCCCCAGCCTGGGCAAAAGTTACCGGCACTCCTCCAACCATCATATTCTTAACGGTACAACTCGGATTTTTCCCGTGTTTAACCCAAAACTCCAGTCCATCTCCCAGAGCTATCCGGTCACTAAGCTTTACTGAGGTAATCAGGTTTTGATCCTGAGCGGTAACCCGGCCCGCATATACCCCCCTATTGTTTGGACGTTTGCTGCTTAAAAATTTATTGCGGTCAAAGACAAAATATCCACTGGAAAAACTGCGGTTAAATATTTTCAACAGTCTTTCCCTTACTGCTGGCCCTGGCCGAAAGCTGTCCTTTTCCCGGGTCAAGTCCAGTACTTCCCGATAAGCTCTGGTTACCACGGCAACATACTCCGGTCTTTTCATCCTCCCTTCGATCTTTAAGGAGTTAACTCCTATGCTCTGTAGTTCTGGCAGATAATCAATCAAGCATAAATCAGAGGGGCTAAGTATATATGGGCCGGCATCCGGAGTATGAAAAGCTTTACCCGAATCAAGGGAATGAAGCTCATAGGGCATCCGGCAAGGTTGAGCACATCGACCACGGTTCCCGCTTCTTCCTCCTACCATACTGCTAAATAGACATTGCCCTGAATAAGACAAACACAGGGCACCATGAACAAATACTTCTATTTCCAGATCCTTGGCCGCCCCTTTAATCTCCTGTATTTCCTGCAGACTCATTTCCCGAGCTAGAACTACTCGTTTTATGCCCTGTTGCTCCAGGAATTTTATGCCTTCGAGATTATGTACGGTCATCTGGGTGCTGGCATGCAGTCTTAGGCCTGGCAGTAGTTGCCGAAGCGCCTTCATAAGGCCTAGATCTTGGACGATAAGGGCGTCAATCCCAATATTATACAAACTCCAGGCATAATCCAGAGCGACTCTGAACTCTTCCTGATCGATGAGGGTATTTAAAGTTACATAAATTTTACGCTGCTTTAGATGGGCATATTCCAGCGCCCGAACTATTTCTTCGTCACTGAAGTTCGCTGCTGACTGCCGGGCGGAGAAACTCTTCCCTCCCAGGTAAACAGCATCGGCTCCATTCTCAATAGCCGCATGTAAAGCCTCCCGGTTGCCAGCCGGTGCTAATAGCTCCATTAAAATATTTTTCCTCCTTAATTGCCAGCCAAGGTTTACAGCTATTTTTATTCCGCCAGGCAAAGATCGGCCAAGACCGGAACTCAAGATTATACTACTCTGCCCTTTGGTATAATGTAAACTGCTGATTTGATTTTGGTTTCAGCTCTTATCCTTTAAGGCTGTAGGTAGCATCTCTTTTAACTCTTATTAATCCTCCGGCAGGAATTATCTCCAATCCTCTTTTCTCCAATTCGTCTAAAAACAAATTTAGGCCCAGAGAGTCACTGGCCATATGGCCGGCAATTATTACATTAAGGTGACTTTCCCGAGCTGCCTTGCGATGGTTGTCTGCCATGTGCATTCCTATAATGGTACCCACCCCCGCTGCAGCCAGTTTCTCATAAGACTTAGGAGAACCCCCAGTTCCTCCAGTCATTTTGATAAATATTTTTCCAGCCCTTCTATTTTTATCTCCAGCTACTATAGTAGGCCCAGCCTTAAGTTTTTTAGCCTGCTGATACTCAGGTATACCCATTAGTATATCCAGCACATCCTGAACGGTTCTATATGGAGTCCTGGCCAAGGTGCTTTCCAGATAATGGCCAACCAGATTGTCGGCCGGTGAATGTACACACATAAATGGAATGTCCAGGAGCCTGGCCGCATCTATAGCTCGCTGATGGTTGAGAGGCATAAAAGCTCTTTTAACCTCCGCTATACGGTCTTCCATTATTCCCTCAGCTATGTTGATGGGAACCCCGATCCCGGCCATCATATCCGACTGTACTTGCATAACGTTGTGTAAATCAGCCTGGGCTGAACCCTCCGGATGATGTGCCATTACCAGATCTATTCGGCGGCCTTTTTCCCTTAATCGATCAGCCAGAATAATTTCAGGGGTCTCCATGTCTATACCGCAGATCAGGGAGTTTACCTTTTCTTCCCCCAATCCATAGAGTATACGAGTATCGTTATAAGGATTGCTAAGATTCTCTATATCGAAAAAGGACCGATCATCCTCACTCATTTTTTCGTATTCCTTCTGTCTGTCTTCCAGCAGTCGATTTACTTCGTCCCCCCGAGGGTCAAAATTCTTACCCATTTCAACTGCTAATTGATATATTTCTTTCAATTTCATTGCTTTTTCGCCTCCTGAATTTTAATTATGCCTATAGTTAGCTTCCCAGTAAGTCTAGCACATACGGGGTTACATCTATTAGGGAAGCAATCCTTTCAAAGCCGGTTTCCTGATAATTTTCATTAACGATAATAGTCGGCACCCGGTTAAGGGTGTGGCTCTTGCGATTAATGTCCTCCAGATTCCCATGATCACTCACTAAGATCAACACGGTATCATACAAGTTCAAATTCTCTGCACACGTGGCTATCATTCTATCCAAGTTCTGATAAACTTCTATGGCCCGGGCCATATCCTGGGCATGACCAATTCTATCGCTTAAAAAATACTCATAAAGAGTAAAATCATGTTGCCCGGCTAATTGAGCCAAGTTTTGCCCTGCTTGCTCGGGAGTAAGCTCCTGGACTGCATATCCCCAGTCGATTAACATGCGGTTGGTAAAATCCTGGTAAACCGCATTGCTCAACTTAAGATCCTCTATAGTACGCAGAGCCCTTCCTGAACTTAAGGCTACCCAGGTAGAAGTAGAGTGACGGGCCTTTCTCTTTTCTACCAAGTCAAAGTATTCCTGGCGATAAGCATTGGCAAAGGTTACCTTTTTGCCCCTCCCTGCCAGTACTTTCATAATGCTGAACCTCTGTATAATCTCCTGTAGACTGTGGGGGGGATAAGCATTTATATGACGCCCAACCGCTTGCGCCGCATTGACTCCGGTCCAAAGAGTAGTCTGCCCGGTGGCAGACTGAGGTATACCCGGTACTCCCAAACAAGCATCGGTAGGTATCATAACCGCACGGTCACCCTGTACTACCAGGCTATCTCCATATAATGCATGTCCCCCTAAGAGCTGATCAAAAAAGGGAGTTCGGGCAAAAAAATATGGGTTATCTTCTCCCTTGGCTCCCAACCCAAAACCATCTATAAAAAACATCAGAACTTTCATCAATCCATCGCCTGCCCAAGAAGATATTTTGCCACCAATATTATATCATAAAGAGGGTTGCCTGGAATTAAGCCCTTCCATGATTATGTCCACTTGCTGGCCAATTGTTTGCAGGCGCTGCTCTATATGCAGCAGGGCTTCAATTACTGAAAGGGGAGCCGCTTCATTCCAACTCTCCCGCTCTTCATAATGAAAGAAATCACTCCTACTAACGGGCTGTATAGTCAAGACCTGACTCCGTCCCAGAGGTTTTAAGCCCAAATCCCTTCTACTAATGGGTTCATCTTCCTCCTTCAGCAGCACACTAAACCCCCCACAGGACTCCAATATACCTATGTCTACTTCATCCAGATCCCTTATTCCCTGTTTGCGTAATTCCTGCATCAAATCATCTACGTTGAATTTCTCCTTTTTCAAATTCTCTTTAACAATTCTGCCATCCTTAATTAATACTACCGGCTTACCGGTTATGAGGTTAGCCAGTGCTTGGTTTTTCAAAGCCAAATAACCCATCAGGTATTCCAGGGCAGCCAGGGTGGCCAATATCACCACTCCTTCCCAAAAGGGAATACTTTTATCCAATGCTACTGAGACTACCGTATGCCCTACTCCGGTCATAACCACAAAATCAAAGGGCCCCAGTTCTCCCAGGGCTCTTTTACCCAGAAACCTTATCATAACCAGAGCCATAAAATACATAACAGCCGCTTTGAGTACAAAACTCAACATTATCCCCACGCCCTTTCATAAGCCTTGGAGTTTGTCAGTACCAATGGTCTACTGCTTGGAGGCTTTGTCTGTCTTAGTTTTGTACCTGATTCACCTGCTTTATACCAGGGATATACTATTTATCTCTCTTCACTATTACCGGTGGATGGGGAGCTCTTCGGCGGTCAGATCGGGTTTTGGAGTTGCTGAGGACTAAAAGTAGGAATATGCCGGCTAAGGCAAATCCCCAGCAGGATTCGGTATGAAATTGGTTGACTCTCAAATAGGCAGCGGTCAGGAGGGTAAAGCCAAAAGCTACCGCCCAGGTTAAGGCTTTTATACTACGGGTATTATTGCTCATATGGCGGTTAATTTCCTGCTGGGGTATTCTAAGTACCAGATCTCCCCGCTCGGCTTTTTGCAATACTCTTTCCAAAAGAGGAGGCACTTCTATAAATGCCGTTCCCCAAGCTTCTGCCTTTTCTTTTATCACTTGGAACAAGCCGCCGCCATCCCCCAGCATTTCATCTACATATGGTCTGGCTACCTGCAGGAAATTTATATTGGAGTCCAGGCCCACACAGATACCGTAGAGAGTGCCCAGAGCCCGTCCCAGAAAAGTAAAACGGGCCGGCACCTGAAAAGGTTGTTCATATAGCAGCTGTTCCAGATCCTGAAGAAAGCGGTTGATATCAGTATCGGAAATGGCCTGGGCATCTCCCAAAGTATGGTCCAGGAATAGAGATACCGCTCGGGTTATGGTATTTTTGTCGGCTCCATAATGGATAAAGCCCAATCGCATAAGGTACTCCACTACGGTATTATAGTCACGGCGGACGATAGCCTTGACCATATGGATGAGTTCCGTACGCAGTTCTAAAGATATAGCTCCAACCATACCGAAATCCACCATGATGAGTTTACCCTGATCAGTAACAAATAGGTTGCCCGGATGTGGATCAGCATGGTAAAATCCATCGATCAATATTTGCCTCACATATATGCTTAATAAATGTGCAGCCAGCTTCTTCCGGTTTATTCCAGCGGCTTCAATTTCTTCATAGTTGGTAATTTTAATGCCCCGCATATATTCCATGGTAAGGACCCGGGTTCGGGTATATTCCCATACTATTTGGGGTATTAAGAGATCTTGGTCTTCCTTACTGTTGGTGGCTATAGTCTCGGCATTATGACCTTCCTTGATGTAATCCAGTTCATCGCGCAGGGTTTCCTCAAATTCCTGATAAATGGCATCCAGGTCAATGAATTTCTTCCAATCGGTAAATACTTTAATAAATTTAACTACCTGCTTTATAGCCTTCAGATCAATTGTAATCAGTTCTTCTATGCCGGGACGCATTACCTTAACCGCCACTTCCCCACCGTCCATCAGTATGCCAAAGTGGACCTGCCCCAGGGAAGCAGCTGCAACTGGAATGGCGTCCAGATGAGAGTATATTTCCTGCCAAGGTCTTTCCAGCTCTGAGCAGATTATACTCTCAATGGCCTTAAATTCAACTGCCTGGACTTCATCCTGTAAACCGGATAATTCCCTAATAGAGGAACCGGGTAGTAAATCTACCCGGGTGCTTACAAATTGTCCCAGCTTAATCAATAAACCACCCATTCTTACCGCCGTTTCACGAAAAAGCCGAGCTTGGGATATATATAATTCTTCCCTCTTCGTCTGTAGCCATCCAGGCCGGTGCAGATATTTTTTAAACCTGAGGGTATAGAAGGCCAACGCAATATTTACAAATAATCTAATAACGGTGAAGAAACGGCGGATAGCATTGGTATCGTACTTGAACATCCCTATTTCTCCCTCTGACAAAAATAGCACTGGGCGCTTTTCCCTTGCCCTAGTGGTGGAAATAATCTAAAATCCGATCCAGCTCCCAGGTATTTATTACGTCCTTTTCCCTTAACCAGGCTCTCCTGGCAGTCATTATCCCATATTTAAGCAATTGTAAACCTTTCCCATCGTGCGCATCGCTGTTTATGGCTATCTTAATTCCCATTTGAGCAGCTTTTCTGGCAATATCCTCATCTATGTCAAGTCGGTCCGGATGAGCATTTATCTCCAGCACCTTCTGATGTTCATAGGCCGCAGCCAGTATTTGATCTACATATAGCTCATAAGGAGGACGGCGATTTAAAAGTCGACCGGTTAAATGACCGATTATGTGCACATAGGGGTTCTCAATAGCTTTAATAATGCGAGCTGTTTGCTGCTTGGCATCAAGCTTAAAATGACTGTGGACGGAAGCAATAACCAGATCCAGGCTTTGCAGAATATCGTCGTGGTAATCCAGATTTCCATCTTTTAATATATCTACTTCGCTGCCCTTTAACAGAGTAAATTCTTTAAATTCTTGGTTGAGCTCGTCTATGGCCTGCCCCTGATCTCTCAATCGTTTGGGAGATAAGCCCCCACTGATATGAAGGGACTGGGAGTGATCAGTTATGGCCAGAAAACAATAGCCCATTTTTTGAGCCATGGACGCCATATCCTGCAGGTTATGAGCTCCATCACTCCAATCAGTATGAACATGCAATTCACCAATAATATCGGAGGGCTTAAGCAGTACCGGCAAGCCATTTATCCTGGCCTTCTCTATTTCCCCCCTATTTTCCCTCATTTCAGGCGGGATATACTGCAGTCCCAAATGTTCGAATACTTCTTCCTCCGATTCCATACCCTGCAAATGATTTCTATCCCTGCCCCTAAAGACTAGTTCTCTAAACTCTTTAGACCCCGTGGTCCAGGTTAGACTATGGTAATAGTCTTCCGGCTTGACCATAATCACTTCGAATTTCATATTATGCTGGAGCAGACCTTGAATATAGTCTATCCCTACCCGGCTTATATCTTGAACCTGGCCATAAGATACCACCTGAGCCCGTACATTATTGAAATCTTCAGCTGCCACCAATATATCAATATCCCCTACCAGAGGCTTTCCCCTTCTTACACTGCCAACCGGGCTGATAGCAACTATCCCCGGTGCTCGTCTTATATGCCGGGAAAAGTCTTCGGCCGCAGGAGCAGCCAAACCTAGAGTGGTTTTCTCCCTGCTCTGCTTAAGTAAATCAATGCCCTTTAGAATATTGGATTCAGTTTTAGCACCCATCCCGGGTACTGTCCGAATCTGTCCAGCTTCAGCTGCTGCGGCCAGTTCTTCTAGATTGTCGATTCCTAATTCTTGGTATAAATTTCTAATGGTCTTATGCCCCAAGCCGGGAATTGACAGCATATCCAATAATCCTTGAGGCACCTCATGTCGAAGTTGTGCAAATAAATTGCAGCTCCCGGTTTCCAGCATTTCCTCAATCTGATCTCGCATCCTGCTGCCAATACCCGGTATCTCTCCAACTGCATTCCTTAAGTAGACATCTCTTAAATCTTCGTCCAGGTGATAGACCGTGCGAGCAGCTTTGCGGTATGCCTTGACCCGATAAGGATTATCGTTCTTTAATTCCAGCATATCAGCCATGACATTTAATATCCATGCTACTTCACGATTAGTCATCTTAACCCATCCTGTTTTTCTTATCTTCTTCCATTTTTCTTATTAATTGATCATAGTCTTCCTGCAGCTTGTTAAGTTCATCAGCCAGGTTTAAAGCAGTCAATACCGCTACTCGCTGATTACTGAGGTTAGAATTGCGCTGCTTGACCATTTTCATTCTTCTATCCACATAGGCAGCCAGCATTTGAATATAATCGGAATTCTCTTCTCCTTTTACAACGTATTCTTCATTATAGATTTCTACTGTAACCCGATTTACTTGATCTTTTTTGTTCTGCACTTAGCATGCCTCCTTTACATCAACAAAATAAATACTTCTATTATTATACTGTTTTTTCCTGCCAATACATACCGTAGTCAAAGCTTAGATCTTCTGCAATAGCATTACCATGGCTAAAAATTTGTTTATTGCCAGGAGGGCTAAAGAAACCTTGGACTGGATAGATTGAGGATTATAAGGAAAAGACCTTCGTCTTTCCCCGGCCAGGAACAAAGAAGAAGGTCCTTAAGTTTTATTCTGATTACTGGCGTGCCACTTCATTTAAATCTATGCGCCGGCCTTCAACTACATAAATAACCATTTCCGCAATATTAGTGGCATGGTCACCTATACGCTCCAAATGGCCTGCTACCAACAATAGGGAGGCGGCCTGGGGAATGTTTTTAGGGTCCTGCATCATATAGGACAGCAGTTCGCGAAATACTTGTTGATAGAGGGCATCGATTTCCCTTTCCATGGGCACTATTCCCATGGCCATGGCAATATCCTGTTTAATCAGGGCCTGCAAAGCCTGCTCCACCATAGCACTTACAATATTGGCCATACGAGGAATATCTATTAATGGCTTGATATATTTTTCATGATACAGCTGAATACATATTTCGCTTATATCTTCCGCATGATCTGCCATTCTTTCAATATCCACAATTATTCTTAGAGTGGTGGCGATAAAACGCAGGTCTTTGGCCATTGGCTGTTTAAGTGCAATAATTCTAAGGCAGTTTTTTTCAATATCCAATTCCATTCCATCAATTATATCATCTTTGGCAATTACTTCCCGGGCCAGATCAATATCTTTTTCAACCAGGGACTTTACAGCTTTGCTGATCTGTTCCTCCAGCAATCGGCCCATTTTTAAGAGATCGTCCTGCAGCTGCTGGATTTCATGACTTAAAGATTCATTAATCACCCTATCCCTCCTCTACTTTAACCAAATCTTCCGGTAATATAGTCCTCAGTGCGTTTATCCCGCGGATTTACAAACAGTTCATCGGTGCGGTTGAATTCAACCAAATCACCATTTAAGAAAAATCCGGTATAATCTGATATTCTAGCCGCCTGCTGCATATTATGGGTAACTATCACTATAGTATAGTGCTTTTTTAATTCACTGATTAACTCTTCCAGCCTGGAGGTAGATATGGGGTCCAGGGCCGAAGCGGGCTCATCCATGAGTATTACCTGGGGTTCCACTGCCAACACCCGAGCAATAACTAGCCGTTGTTGCTGACCCCCTGACAAACGGGCGGCAGGAGAATTCAAACGATCATTAACCTCATTCCACAAATTAGCCGCTTTAAGACTCTTTTCTACTATTTCACTCAATTGGGATCGTTTTTTAATACCATGTATTCTGGGTCCATAGGCTACGTTTTCATAGATGGACATAGGAAAAACCGAGGGTTTCTGGAAAACCATCCCAATTTCTTTTCTCAACTCTACCACATCAAGATCCTTATCATAAATAGGCTTGTCATCAAGATATATCTGACCCTCGGTACGGGTCCCGGCAATTAATTCATTCAGGCGATTGATGGTTCGCAAGAAGGTGGATTTCCCGCAGCCTGATGGACCTATCAAAGCAGTAACCCGATTGGCCTGAATATTCATATAAACTCCATGTAAGGCCTGAAAATCCTTATAATAGACCTTAATGCTTTCGCTTTTTAGTTTTAAATTATCCATAATAATTCCCCTTATTGTAGTCTGCCGGCAGGTGACATCCTACGCAAGCTCAGGTTAGCTAAATAATTAATAATCACTATTAAAACAATGATTAAAAAGGCAGTTCCAAAGGCTCGTTCCATGGATATACCTTCCATAGCCAGAATATACAGATGTACCGACATAGTACGAGCAGGATCCAGTAATCCTGCCGGCATTCCCAGGGAACTGCCGGCAGTCAGTATTAAAGCAGCCGTCTCGCCAATGGCACGTCCGATAGACAGTATGACACCGGTTATTATGCCAGGCAGAGCAGAGGGAAGAACTACCTTGCTTATAGTCTGCCATTTACTAGCCCCAAGAGCCAGGCTGTTTTCCCTATATTCAGCCGGAACTGACAGTATGGCTTCCTGTGAGGTTCTGGTTATAGTGGGCAGTATCATTATGGCCATGGTTAAGGATCCGGATAAAACTGACCAACCCAGATTTAAATAGATTACAAAAAAGACAAATCCAAAAAGTCCAAAAACTATGGATGGAATCCCAGCCAGAGTTTCGGCGGCCAGGTTAACTAATCGGGCAAAAAAAGAGTCGCGCCGGGCATATTCTTCCAAATGTATGGCGCTGCCTACTCCCAGGGGGACTGCTATAATAAGAGAGGCCAGGGTTAAATAGATGGTACTTATAATGGTAGAAAATATGCCTCCCTCTTTACCGGCCCGATGCGGAAGATCAAAAATAAAGTCCAGATTTATGGCAGAAATACCTTTTAGGCTTATATAGGCAATGATTATGAATAGAATAGCAACTACCAGGAGTCCGGACAGCCACATTAAACCACGAATTACACGATCTTGAATATTACTATTCAGCATAGTTTTTACCTTCCTTTATCGATAGACTTACCACCAGATTCAGTATCACAATAAATACAAACAGAACTGCTCCGGTAGCAAATAGGGCGGCTTGGTGATCCCCAGCGGCATACCCCATTTCCAGAACAATATTGCTGGTCATAGTCCTTAAGGGATCCAACATGCTGCCTGGTATCATGGTAGAATTGCCGGTTACCATAACCACGGCCATGGTTTCTCCAATAGCCCTTCCCATACCCAGAATAACCGCAGTAATAATGCCTGATTTAGCAGCTGGCAGAATAACTCCCTTAATGCTCTGCATATGAGTAGCCCCCAGGGCCAGTGAACCTTCTTTATACTCTTTAGGCACTGCCAGTATGGAATCCCGGGATATACTGATAATAGTAGGCAGGATCATTATTCCCAATATTATAGCTCCGGCTAGCACGCTCATACCATTACCACCCAAGTAATTCCTTATAAAGGGTACTACTATTATTAAACCAAAAAAACCAAATACCACTGAGGGGATACCTGCCAACAGTTCAATCATCCGACCTAGAATACTGCCTATTCTGGCCGGGGCTATTTCAGCCATAAAAACAGCGGTGGATATCCCCAGAGGCACCGCCCAGGCCAGGCTGGATATGGTAAGCACTAGGGTACCCACCAGCATAGCCCCTATCCCGTAACTACCCTGGGAAGGACTCCATTTCAGGCTGAAAATGAAATCCAGCCAACCGATCTTGAATATTAGAGGGACACCCTGAGCAAAAATGAACAGGCTGATTAGTATTATGGCCAGTATTCCTATAAATGCACTAAGTTTTAGCAGGAACTCTATCCCGGTTTCCATCTGTCTTGATCCGGATCCCAACCACCCTCCGGCTTTTTTCGGGGATTCGCTTCGGTACCTGAGTGCCCCTGCAGTTAAGCTGTTTCCTGCATATTTATCCATATCATTGCTCCTCTAATATTAGTTCCTTTTCCTATTTTCTATTTGAAGATAACATGACTTTGTTAACACCTTGCTTAGACTTTATTAAAAGAATGTAAACTCGCGGTAAATAATCAAAAGAGGCTATCCTCAATCCATTTTGGATTTTGAGGATGCCTCTTCTTAAAACCAGACCTCAATAAACTAAGTAGTCAAATAATTATTGCACCTTATCATCGATAGCTTTTAACAGCTCTTCAAAGGTCTCTGCTTTATCTTCATCCAGTAAACTTCTTAAATACAAATTAAATTCTCTCCCAATGGGAAACAGCCCTTCTGCCAATTTACGTCCTGTATGAGTAAGATAGATATTCAAGCTCCTGCGATCAGAGGGGTCTTCCTCTCTTATAACCAGTTCTTCTTTATATAAGCGGTCGATTACTCCGGTAACAGCTGAACTATCCAATTGCACCCGGGTTGCTATATCCTTTACATTGCTTCCTTCATGATCCAGCAAATCAAACAATACAAAGGACTGGGGCGCTGTAATGCCATATTCCAGACATTTGCTGTTATACTTGCGGCTTATTTTTCTGGATAATACATTTAATCTAAAACACCAGAAATCTGTAAATCTATCCATATGATCTCTTCCCTTATTAAGATTTCAATTATACTTAATAGTATTTTTAATTCTTTGTCAAGCTTTAGCAGGAAAATCGTCCCCAATGAAAAGGGGGTCATGGCAATGTAGGGGCGGACTTTGACCGCCCGCCCGGATAGCTCAAAGGTTTCATACTCGGCTGTGTTCCCTGATCATGGAGGTTGATAATACCTTCGAGGGGCATGGACACATAGTTCCGCCTCAGATCTATACTTAATTGGTGGGAACTTATTCTTTCCCCATATAGGCCGCCTGAAATCCATACTCAACGGTGCGAGCCTGTAGGGCGACCTGTGGTCGCCCGCAATGATTACCAATTTTTCGGCGCACAATTCATTTTAGAGTGAACTTTATTTTACACTGATAGCCCCTTCTTCAACTATAATCCCTTGCCCTTCTTCACTGAGCACAAATTCTATAAAAGCCTGGGTAAGACCCGTTGGTTCACCTTTGGTGATATAGTTGAAGGACCTGGATATTTTGTAAGTGCCGGCTTTAATATTTTCTACGCTAGGAGCTGCTCCTTCAATATTCAAGGCTTTGATATCGCTGTCTACTACAGCTAGCGATACATAGCCTATGGCATTGGGATCTCCAACTACTGCTGTTTTCACTGCTCCATTGGAATTCTGTATAATGGCACTGGCAACTATATCTTCCTCATCCATTACCACTGAAACAAAAGCATCTCTGGTACCTGAGCCATCTTCACGGCTCACTACAGTAATAGCAGCATCGACTCCTCCTAATTCTTTCCAATTTTTAATATTACCCGCATAAATATTTTTAACCTCTTCCTGGCTAATATCCTGAACCGAATTAGAAGGGTGGACCACTACCGCAACTCCATCCATAGCGATTCGAGCAACTAGCAGATCAGGATTTTCTGTCATTTCTTCTTCTTTCAGCTCCCTGGATGCAGCCCCTATATCAGCTACTCCGGATATAGCTGCCTTGACTCCCTGGCTGGATCCCCCGCCCTGTACACTAATATCTGCCTGAGGGTTGATAAGCATAAATTCCTCAGCTAATACTTCACTGAAAGGTTGTACCGAAGTAGATCCAGCAATGGTTAACTTCCCGCTAAGTTCCTGAGTGTTCTCATTCCCGGGTTCCTTAATTTCCTCAGTATTGCCACAACCTGCCACCATTATAGTGGCCAACAGCATAATTCCGGCTATAAGTAAACTTATAATCTTTCTTGCTTCAATAAACATAGATTTTTCCTCCTTTTTATTATCCTTTTATTTTTCTATCCGCTACAGCAAATATAACACCGGATCTTTAAGTTACTTTTTCTAGCTGGTAAAAATGAGGTATTCTTTCGGTTAAAGAAATGTAAAAGTGAATAGAATAGGAGGTCTTAAGTTTATTTTTGCTTTTTGTTTTGCTTTTTAGGTATCACAAAATAGAAGGCCGCCCCCTTGCCAGGGAAGCTTTCTACTCCAGTAATGCCGTTGTGGTTTTCTACCAGGTGTTTAACTATGGAGAGGCCCAGTCCAGTCCCCCCAGTTTTCCGGGAGCGGGCCTTATCTACCCGGTAAAAGCGCTCGAATACTCGATCCGCTTCATTTTCCGGTATACCTTCACCTTGATCAATTACCTGTATCCGCACTCTATCTCCCTCATCCATAAGGGAGACAGTGACTATTTCGTCTTTTGGACTGTAGGTCAGGGCATTATCCAGCAAATTCAGCAATATTTGAACAATTAAATCCTTATCGCATTCAACCAGCACCTGCCCGGCAGGTTTGATTAAGTTGATCTGGGAAGCTCGGCTATCATGCTTGATCAACTCAACTGTATCCTCGATTAAACGAACCATGTCCACATTCCTGATATTTAGCCCGGATTTCCCTGATTCCAGGCGGGAGAGTTCCAAAAGACGGTTAATTAACTTGCTCAATCTAATAGCTTCATCATATATGGTTTTGGAAAATTCTTTTACATTACGGGGATCACTCTCGTTCATAAGGGTTTCAGCAAAGCCGCTTATGCTAGCTACTGGGGTTTTCAGTTCATGGGAAACGTTGGCCACAAAGTCCCGACGCACCCTTTCCAGGCGCTTCAATTCGCTTATATCATTGAGTACTACTAAAACCCCGCCCAGTTTTTGGGGTAGATTTTTGCAAATGGGTAATACATTAGCTTCTATCTGTTTTTCCGCCGGAGTATATAACTGTATCTCGCGACGTACAGGTTGCAGCATTCTCCTAACTTCATCGATAGTCTGCAACAAATCATAATTGTTGATTAGTTCTACGTGTTTTCTTCCCTGGTAATCATCACCTAAAGCTAAAAGCTTAACCGCTTTAGGGTTGGCATAGCTTATTCTGGCATCAAGATCCACCATAAATATTCCATTTACCGTATTGTTCAACACTATTTCCAATTGGTCTTTAACGGCTGATATTTCAGTTAAGGTCTTATCCATCTTGCCAGCCATATCATTAACCGCTGAAGCCAATAGTCCCAGTTCATCATCGGACCAATAGGATATCCTCTTGTTCAGGTTCCCATGGGCTATTTCCCCCACGGCAGTGGTCAATTCACTGATGGGACGGGAAAAATTAGCAGCCAGCCGGGTGCTCAGCATAAAGGCGATGACCCCTATAAGAATAATGGCCAGCAGAATAAGCAGTAGCACTTGATAATGCACTGCTTCCACTTCTTCCAGGGACCGGGCCAGCCTCACCACCCCATGTGCATCTTCTTGGTCAAAGGCAATGGCCACGTATAGCATTTGCTGCCCTTCGGTATCACTGTAGCGGGTAGATATTCCAGTTTCCCCCTGCAGGGCATGGTATATTTCGGGCCTGCCACCATGGGGACCTAGTTCACCTACATCGTATTCAGAATCAGCCACAACCATGCCGGCAGTATCAACGACAGTTACTCTAGCTTCAATATTCTCAGCCAGAATTCTGCCTATTTTACCCAAATATGCATCATCAGCACCATTTATCTGCAGATAATCTTCAATCATGGAAGCAGCTAATCTGGTTTCCCGTTCCAGGTTATTCTTGACAGTATCAAGATAATACTGCTTCAAACTCACACTTAATATGGCTCCGGTAGCCAGGAGAATAAGCAGTATTATTAACAAATAGTTCCCGATTAGTTGTTTTCCGATTGATCGATTCACCTAATCCGCCTCCAACTTGTAGCCTAAACCTCTGGCCGTTTTTATATATCTAGGATTTTTGGAATCCTGCTCAACCTTATCTCTAATTTTACTAATATGAACATCCAACACCCTGGTATTTACGCCTTCCGAGTATTCCCACAGCAATTCCAGCAGATACTCCCGCTTCAATACCCTGCCCCGATTGCGAATCAATACCTCTAATAATTCGTATTCTTTTAAGGTAAGGTCCAAGAGCTCATCATTAAAATAGATTTCATAGCTCTCTGGTTTGACCAGGAAGGGACCAACCTTTAAAGAGGTGGCTTTACTCTCTTCTTCTCTTGTCCCCGGGTGGCGTCTTAAGACTGCTTTTACTCGGGCTACCAGCTCCCTGACACTAAAAGGTTTAGTTACATAATCATCCGCACCTAATTCCAGTCCCAGCACCCGGTCCAACTCCTCATCCCGAGCGGTTAGCATAATAATAGGAATTTGGCTGCCGCTGCTTCTAATCTCCCGGCAGACTTCCAAACCGCCTTTTTCCGGCAGCATTAAATCCAGAATAAGCAAATCCGGATTTTCCTGCTCAATTATCCGGGCCACTTGGCTTCCATCGTAGGCATAAATAGTGTTAAAGCCTTCTTTATTAAGATTATAGGTGATCAAACGTACCAGTGCTTCTTCATCGTCTACTACCAGTATTTTTCTTTTCATGGTTTCACCTCTTAATCAGGTATTATAAATATGTTAATCCTTAATAGCCTCAATATAAATACCTATTACATAAATTTTACAGAGACTACACCTTTTCTCTCCATCTCCGTTTAGTGGTGGAACCAACTGCCGCCAATAAATTCCCTCAGTATAGAGTTGGGCGGAATGTGCTCTGAGGGTATTTCCCGGAAGTAGCTCAGGAATTTGCTCAAGCGCTTGGCTTCAATATATTCGGGTTCTCCGGGTCCAATATCCATTAATAGTGGGGCTGCATATTTTTTTACCACTCCGAGTTCATACACCAAGGAAGAATTAAACATAACATCGGCGTTTTCTTGAAAAGGAAAAATGTTCTTTAACTCCCCTCTTCTTACCGAAGGCCATCGGTTTAATGTTTCCCTGGTTCCATGTCCCCTGGTGCGAGCATCTCTTATAATTCTTCGCAACAAACGGCAATCGGTAGTAGGAATCCTATTGGAAAAGTCTATATTCAACTGGGTTAAGGCACTGATATAGATCTTAAACTTTTGTTCTGCCGGTATACTCCAGGTCAATTGATCATTTAATCCATGTATTCCTTCTACAATTATGGGCTCACTCACTGGGATTTTCATTAATACTCCACAGTCCTCACAACGACCGGATTTAAAGTTGAAAAGAGGAACCTCCACCTCTTCACCCCTGATCAATCTGGTCAAATGATCGTTGAAAAGATCCAGCTTTAAGGCGTTTATGGATTCAAAATCATAATCGCCGAATTCATCCCGGGGGGTATCCTCCCGATCCACAAAATAATCGTCCATGGATATCATAACCGGTTTAAGACCATTTACTCGCAATTGTATCATCAATCTTTGGGCAAAAGTGGTTTTACCCGAGGATGATGGTCCGGCTATCAGTATCAGCCGTATCTTTCTATTTTGGCAGATCATATCAGCAATGGATGCAATCTTTTTCTCATGTAAAGCTTCGTTGATCCTGATCAAATCTATAATATCCTGGTTTTCAACGATATCGTTCAATGCTGCTACATGAGGAGTATCCATCATTTCTCCCCATTCCTTGGCTTCCGAGTATATAGTGAAAATCTTTCTCTGATCAACAAAAGGTTCAATAATATTGGGACTGTTTCTTTCCGGAGTCTGGAGTATTATACCTGGAGGATAGTTTATCAATCTAAAATTACTCAGCATCCCGGTATTGGGCACCATATGTCCATAGAAATACTCGTAAAAACCATCCAATTCGTACATATGGACCAGTTCTTTATCTCTGAACTGCAGCAGTTTAATCTTGTCCATCATGCCTTGCTTTTCGTAGATATGGGCTGCCTGGTCCCGATGTAATAAGACTTTTTTGATGGGCAAATCCAGTACTGCCAATTCCCTCATTCGCTTCTGTATCTGGGCTACTTCCTGATCCTCCAAGACCTTATCCAGCAACTCGCAATATAGTCCATTGGATAGAGAATGTTTAACCAGCATCTGGGTTTCCGGATATAGTTCCCGACAGGCTTTTATAAGCAGAAAAACCACTCCCCGTCGGTAAACCCGAAATCCTATTTCAGTACTTAAATCCAGCAATTCCACCTGGCAAGGCTTGGTGAATACATAGTCCAGGTCTTTTAAATCATTGTTCACTGACAAGGCTACCACCTGATAAGGCAAGTCACCTTGAATTGCTTTGACCAAATCATAGGCCGGACTGTTCATTTCTACTGAATAATAACCCCGGCCTTTAATATTTATTTGCAATTTACTCTCTTCTAAAGAAATACTCATAAATAAACCTCCTAAAACCCCGTGTATATATCATTATATAATATAATTGCCTTATTAATATCAGATTCTTGGTCAAGGTGAGCATTAATCCTAACTTCTTTCCTATAGATCCCCAAAATAGAAGAGGGCCTCTCGCCCTCTTTTACGGATGGACCAAAGTCCTTAAATCCGTGCCTTTACCTTGTTACTACAGAATATTCGACAATCGGAAAAAGTATTCCTGGTGGAAATTATTACAATAAGACAGTCTGACCATGCTGTCACACTAGAACAGCCCCCACTGTCACATTATCTGCCCGATAGTTCTTCTTCCGGTACTACGGAAAAATCATCTCGCTTTTCGTCGGCAAAGTGCCACCATTCATAGTGAATGCTCATAAAGCCATGTTTTAGCATGATTTCTTCCAATAGCTGGGCATTATACTGCTGCTGGCTACTGACATCACTATAGTCTCGATCAGCCTTAGATGAAAAATCATCAAATCCACTGGGCATCAACAGTTCTTCCCCCTTCTGATTGACCAGGGTAAGATCTACCGCTACTCCCCTGCTATGATAAGAAAAACCTTCATAAGGGTTTACCACGAAACGTCTATCAGGCATTATATTCCATAGTCTGAACTGGGCTGCCGGGGGACGATAGGCATCCCATACCTTAAGACCCAGGTTTTGAGTTTGGAGCTCTTCCTGAACCTTTTTGAGTTTTTCTGCGGTTCCTCGTCTTAAGTAGGCTTTATCGATTGAGTATAATGATTGTCCAAAGACATTATCTTTCCTGGCATATTTTAAATCAACGATTATTCCTGGTATGTACTCCTGTAGATCTACCATCTCGGTACTGAGACCCGGACTGTGAACCGCTAATTCCCAGGACCAGAGCAAGACTATAATAATGGCAATAATAAATACTATTAATAGCGATAATATTGTTCTGCCCTTAAGCCTTTTTCTTGAGCCCATCAAATAAAGCACTCCTACCCTGGCCATAGTATTTGATCTTAGTATGCTTTGCCCACCAGACATTATGTAAATCACTTGAGCCCATCCTTGCTTACAACAAGGCTAAAAGCGCATTTATGAATACTTTGCTAAAAACACCATTCTCCAGAGCATGTTTAAACAAATAAAGAAATTCTTCTTCACCCATACAGGGTGGACTCAACTGTATACTCCGGAGACCCTGTTCATTCTTTTTCCCCATGGCCAAGCGGATGCAATAAAGGTTTAAACCCGGAAAGAATATGCGCTCCATACAGATAATATCATTGGCATTACACAATTCTCCCCGGGCATAGACCTCACAGTAGGGGCTGGAACGATAAGGCTTGGTGGCTAGGGATGGAGCATCTACACCCCTGATTACGGTTTTAAGACCCGCCTGTAATACTTGTGATATAACCTGCCTTTCCAGGCCCTGTTTTATTAGTTCATAAAAGTCATCTTCCACCAGCTCCAAAGGTTTGGCGGACCTATGAGAAAGACTGGGGCTGTTGTTTTCTTTATGAGCCAGCCTTATTTTGTCCTGGCCCTGGCCATCTATCAGAATTTTTTCTATTACTATACTGCCGGTGCCAGTAGCTACCGGACAAAGAGCCTGGCGCAGTATTATACAAGCCTGGTCTATGACTTTTTCCTCCCAGTCGAATAAAGATTGTCTTTTAGCATATCTATGATGCCGGAGGCTAGTATATACCTGCCTTAAACTATATAATGCGGGCGACCACAGGTCGCCCCTACAGGCGTATAGGTCATATTTTCGACCACGTGTTGGGAACCCAGTTGTTGGGGCTGCACATACGGTGTACCCGACTGACCACCACAAGTGTATGACCCTGGTAGGGGCGGTCTTTGACCGCCCGTTATTGCCTGTTATCCATAATACGAACGGTTAAAAAAAAACAGAAAACCTCCGGTCTCCAACTTGAGACCAGAGGTTTATAGCAAACCTAATAATCCTGGTTTTATCTGAGCTGGGCTTTTAGCTCTTGATCCAAACTGCCTAGGATGCCTTCGATTAGGCTGTTAATCTCCTTTTCCTTCAAGGTCCTGTCCATGGATTGAAAGGTTAATCTGAAAGCAACGCTCTTGTATCCTTCCGGCACCTGCTCACCGGTATAAATGTCAAATACAATTACTTCCTGTAGCAGTTGGGATGCCGCATCTTTTATTACCTTAATAGCTTCCGAGGCTTTGGTCTCTTGTTTTAACAGTACCGCAATATCTCTCTCGATGACAGGATATTTGGCAATCTGTTCCATCATGTTTTTCTTCTCTTTTAGCTTAAACAGGGTATTTACATCCAACTCAAAAGCACAGACCTTTTCGCTTATATCAAATTTGTCCAAAACCAAGGGGTGTACTTCCCCTATAACCCCAATTTTCTTACCCTGACACATTATGCGGGCAGTTCGCCCCGGATGATATGATGGCTCTTGGACCGCTGTAAAAACACAATCCCTAATCCCCAATTCCTGGAATAGCATTTCTACTATACCTTTGAGATAATAAAAATCCATGGGAACTTCATTCTTTAACCAGTTCAGCTCCACCCTACCGGCCACTATGGCCCCCAGCTTCAATTCTTCTCTGGGCAAGCTTTCCGACGTAGGATAATATACGGCCCCCATTTCGAAGAAATTCAAATTCTGGTTGCGCCGGGCCAAGTTTTTACTGATATTCTCCAATAGGCCAGGCAACAGCAAGGTACGCATAACACTTTGTTCCTCGGACAAAGGATTAGCCAGTTGGATAAAATTACGTAAACCACTATCAGTGGGCAACATTAAGCGATCATAAAGCTGGGGACTGATAAAACTATAGTTTATCACCTCGTAGAGATAGGCTGCCATCACTTCTTTGATCCGGTCCCGGAAACGCTGATAATCGGTAAGCCCTCCACAATTAATGCTCCCGGGCAGAGTGTCCGGAACCTTATCATAACCATAGAGACGGGCTACCTCTTCGATTAAATCCGCTTCCATGGAGATATCCGGCCTGTAACTAGGGATTTCTACCTCTAAATATCCTTTTTTATCCTTAATTTTGAATTGCAACTGAACTAAAAAATCTTTTATTTCCTGGGGGTTTAATTGGGTTCCCAATAGATAATTGACCCGATCAAAACGCAAGGGAATAATCAAAGGATCTTTTTGACCCGGATACACATCACAAATGCCTTTTACTACTTCGCCCCCGGCTAGCTCCTGCATAAGCTGAGCTGCCCGATTAACCCCATAGATAACCCCATTGGGATCAACCCCTTTTTCGAATCGGACCGAGGAGTCACTCCTTAGTCCCTGTTTCTTTGAGGTCCGCCTGATATTGGTGTTTAAGAAGTTGGCCGATTCAATCAAAACGTTCCGAGTGTGGTCTTTGATTTCGCTGTCCAACCCGCCCATAATACCAGCCAAAGCTACCGGTCTGATACTATCGGTTATAACCAGACTATCCAAATCCAGTTCTCTTTCCACTTCATCCAGGGTAGTAAAGTTTTCCCCGTATTCTGCTTTGCGCACCAATATGGTCTTGGCCGGGCTCAGTAAATCATAATCAAAGGCATGCAGAGGCTGATTGCTTTCCAGCATAACATAATTGGTAACGTCAACTATATTACTGATAGGACGAATTCCGGAACTCAAAAGGACCTTTTGCATCCATTCCGGTGATGGTTTAATCTCTACGTTCTTAATCAGCCGAGCGGCATAACGAGGGCATAAATCAGGGGCCGCTATTTCAACCTTGATAAAATCATTAATATTTTCCCGATTTTCCTTTATTGTAACCTGGGGTATCCTCAGTTCCTTTCCATTTATGGCCGCTACCTCTCGGGCCAGATTTATCATCCCCAGGCAATCTCCCCGGTTAGGAGTCAAATCAAGATCCATGATGTAATCCGAATCTGACTCTTCCACCCCTTCAATGGCTATTCCAGCCATGGTCAGACGGTGGGCTAATTCCTCCGGCGTCCATTCTATATCCACATATTGTTTTAGCCAATTAATCGATACTCCCATACCCTACCTCCTAAAACTGCTGCAAGAACCTGCGGTCATTGTCAAAAAACAGACGCAAATCGTTGATGCCGTATTTGAGCATGGCTATCCTCTCGATACCCATGCCGAATGCAAAGCCGGTTACTTTTTCCGGATCATAACCACCGTATTCAAGAACTCTTGGATTTACCATGCCGGCCCCCAGTATTTCCAGCCATCCGGTATGGGAGCATACCCGGCAGCCCACACCACGGCAGTTAACACAAGAAATATCCATCTCCGCACTGGGTTCGGTGAAGGGGAAATAGCTG
>LSQX01116406.1_pt12 | contig 42381 bp, 46 predicted proteins | sample 654561 | NCBI WGS metagenome assembly LSQX01 (sample SAMN04489861, study PRJNA283612) | anaerobic digester metagenome | isolation source: 4 biogas reactors fed with cattle manure at either 37C or 55C with and... | place: Denmark: Kongens Lyngby | collected 2014 | reverse complement strand
TCGGATCGATGTTAAGGTTAAGAGCGTGAGGGTAACCGAGGTAACTAGAAATTGATCGGAGGAAAGGTCTTTGACGTAATTACTGGCTCAGTGTTAAAAAACATGCTGCTGGTAGCCGCCTATAATTTAGAGCAGCAGAAAGATACAGTCAATGCTTTAAATGTGTTTCCGGTCCCCGACGGGGATACTGGCACGAACATGTCTTTAACGTTAAATGCCGCAGTAAAGGAGTTGGAGAGGACAAACGGAGATGATATCAGTCGTCTAACCTCTCTTTTGGCCCGGGGTTCTCTCATGGGAGCTAGGGGCAACAGCGGCGTAATCCTATCTCAGTTTTTCCGCGGTTTTGCCAAGGGTCTGGAGGATGTGACGACCGAGGCAACGGGTGCCGATTTGGCCCGGGCCCTGGTCAGTTCATCAAAAACAACCTATCGGGCGGTTATGAAACCGGTGGAAGGCACCATGCTCACGGTTGGCCGGCGGGCAGGCGAAGCTGCCCAAGCGGCTGCCGAAGAGGGTGGAGGGGCGACTGAAGTTCTCCAGGCTGCCCTTGATGCGGCAAAGGCTGCTGTGGAAGACACACCCAATATTCTGCCTGTTCTAAAAGAGGCGGGAGTTGTGGACGCAGGCGGACAAGGAATGCTCTGCATCTTCGAGGGTATGTTCATCGGTTTAACCCGTTCTCTCGAAGAGTTTGCTGAAGAGAACGGTATCGCGCCCCAACCCAGTCTGGAACTTGTTGAACCTGCCCAGGAACACGTGGCAGTTACCGTCAATAAATATTGTACCGAGTTTATTATTCTAGGCGAAAATCTTGACCCAGAAACGGTTCGCAACGAGATCGCCTCTAAGGGCGATTCTATGATTGTTGTGGGTGACAGTGATGTGGTCAAGGTGCACATCCATACCGACTTCCCCGGCGAAGTCCTGCAGTTCTGCGCGTCCTTGGGCAATCTCACGGAGATCGCTATCGATAACATGTATTTGCAGAACCTGGATTACGAAGAACACAAAAAGCAGCACCGCCTTGACTTGCCTGAAGACAATGTGGTCGGTTTTCCCGTTGCTCCGCAGGGGGATCCTAAGCCTCTGGGGATTGTGGCGGTTGTACCGGGTGAGGGATTGGCAGAAATTTTCCGCAGTCTCGGTGTAGATTACATCGTGCCCGGCGGGCAGACCATGAACCCCAGCACGGAAGAGTTGGTACAGGCGGTTAACAGTGTCAATGCAGAAGCAGTCATTATACTTCCCAATAATAAAAACGTGATCTTCTCTGCCGAACAGGCTAAAGAACTGGTTGATAAACCTGTTGGGGTAGTACCTACCCGTACCACTCCCCAGGGCATCAGTGCTTTGATGAGTTTTGTGGCAGATGACAGCCTGGAAGACAATCTCGAGGCCATGGAGGACGCCATGGGCGAGGTGAAAACAGGCGAGGTAACCTTTGCGGTGCGCGCCACCGTTGCAGGTGATCTGCGCATTGAGGAAAGGGACATTATTGGTTTGGCAGAGGGACAGATCGCTGTAGTAGGTTCTGACCCTAACGAGGTGGCCTTCAATCTCTTGGAGACCCTCGTCGATGAGGACTCATCCGTAATCAGTATTTATTACGGGGCAGATCAAAAGGCGGAAGCGGCCTTGGCGCTCTCCGAAGATGTACAGGAGAAGTATCCCGAGTGTGAGGTGGAAGTGTACCAAGGCGAGCAACCCCTCTACTATTACATCGTTTCCGTTGAATAACAGGGGAGGAGGAAACCAGTGTCTAAGATCCATGTTATCACGGACAGCGGCAGCGATCTGCCGCAGGAGATTTTGACTGAGTATAATATCCACGTGGTTCCCCTCACCGTTCAGTTTGGTGATGAGATTTACCGCGATGGTGTTGAGATTTCGGTGGAAGAGTTCTACCGGAGGCTTGAAGCGGCAAGTGAGATTCCCAGTACCTGTCAGCCCTCTCCAGCCGATTTTGTACGCGTCTATGAAGAAGTGGCCGAGCCGGGTGATACCATCATTTCCATTCACCTGAGCAGCAAAATGAGCGGTACGTACCAATCGGCTGTGTTGGCCAGCAGTATGATCGATCCCGAAATCGAAGTGCGGGTTGTTGATTCCCGCTCCGCATCCTTGGGGATCGGTGTGACCGCCTTAGTCGCTGCGAAGGCAGTGCTGGCAGGGGAAGATGTGGATGGCGTTTTGGCTGCAGTTCAGCGGGTGATCGATGACATGCAGGTCTACTTCATGGTGGATACGTTGGAATACCTGCAGAAAAACGGACGGATCGGTATGGCATCCGCCTTTGTTGGTACCCTGCTGAACATTAAGCCCATCCTGACGCTGCAGGACGGTATGGTGGCACCCTTTGAGAAAATCAGGGGTAGGGTGAAGGCGATCAACCGCATCAAAGAAATGATGGATCGGTACAAAAAACAACATCCTGACAGAAAGTTGATGGCTGCTATCAGTCATGCTAACGCTCTCCATGATGCACAGCGGCTAGCTGACTATCTGGAGGAACAGCACCTGTTGGACAGTAAAATAATGATCGGCTCTATCGGGCCCACTATCGGGGTCCATACTGGTGCAGGGACAATCGCCCTTTTCATTTATCCCGTGTAAGCGTGACCTTTTAAGCCCTTAGGTGGTGTGCCTAAGGGCTTTTTGCAAAAGTGCGGGAATTGAAAGAGGTGAGTGCGTGAAACAAGAGGAATTGGCTAGGCTCGATCAGCCTGTAACCGTTTTGTCTGGCGTTGGGCCCAAACGGGCGCAGCAGTTGAAAAAACTCGGGTTGGAGACGGTAAGGGATGTTCTATTCAGTTTCCCCCGAAGTTATAAAGACTTCCAGCGGGTGCTGCAGCCCCATGAAGTGGAGGTGGGGGAGGATCAGCTTGTCCACGGCCCCCTGTTTTACCTGCAGGAAAGGACAATTTCCGGTGGGCGCCGCCTGATTCAGGCCAGCCTAGGTGGGATTTTAACCCTAACCTGGTTTGTTCATCACCGGGGGCGGGGTACCAGCTATTTGTACCGCCGTTTGGAGCGGGCGAAAGAACTGTGGGTTTACGGTGCGGTGAAAGAAGGCTTCAGTGGTCTGGAGATGGCATCGCCTGAGTTCTTTGTTGCACCTCCGCCCCACCAGGGCTTGATGCCCGTTTACCCATTGGTATCTGGGATTTCAAACCAACAGCGCATTGCTTGGGCCCGCTATGCCTTAAAGTTCAGGGCAGAAGTGGGCGAATGCCTCCCGGCTCAGTATCTGACAAAGTATATGGGACGCAGCGATGCGCTGCTGCAGCTCCATTTCCCATCCGATTGGAAGAGCCAAAGGCGGGCTAGGGAGCGTTTCGTTTTCGAAGAATTTTTCCTGTTTCATCTCAACATCCAACGCGGCTCCAGACGGTCCAAGCTCGGTGTGGCCCATAGGCGGGACGGTAGTTTAGTGAGAAAATACCGGGAACTGCTTCCTTTCAGCCTCACACAAGATCAAGAGCGGGCTCTGGAGGATGTGCGAGCCGACATGGAAAGCAGCAGGCCCATGCGGCGCCTGATTCAGGGCGATGTGGGATCGGGCAAAACAGTTGTGGCCGAATACGGTGCGGTCAAAGCGGTGGAGAGCGGCGGACAGGCCGCCATTATGGTTCCCACCGAAGTGTTAGCCAGGCAGATGGCAGCCCGTCTCCAAAAGTCCCTGGGCCCCCTGGGGATTCGAGTAGAACTTTTGGTTAGCGGTCTGCCTGCTAAAGAACAAAAGCGGGTACGGCAGGCCATTGAAACAGGTATGGCCCAGGTTGTGGTAGGGACCCACGCCCTAATAACGGATAAAGTGCAGTTTAACAACTTGACATTAGCTGTTGTGGATGAACAGCACCGCTTCGGCGTGAGACAGAGGGCTGCGCTCCTAGGCAAGGGTAACGCCGACCTCCTGGTCATGAGTGCTACACCCATTCCCCGCTCCTTAGCCTTAACCCTCTACGGTGATCTGGAAACGACAGAGATCCGCCAGCTCCCCCGCGGCAGGAAAAAGGTTGACACCCGTCTGATCGATCCCAAGCAGAGGGAAGAAGTGTACCGTTACCTTGTTTCCCGGGTGAAACAGGGCGATCAGGCTTTTGTCGTTTTTCCCCTGGTTGAGGAATCGGAACACTTGGAAGCCAAGGCTGCGGTGCAGGAGATGGAGGAGCTGCGGGCGGGTCTCTTGGCGGACGTGCGGGTCGGCCTGATCCATGGTCAAATGGGTAAGGAAAAAGACGATGTATTCAGGGCGTTTTATGAGAAGGAAATCGATGTGTTGATCGCCACTACCGTGATAGAAGTGGGCATGGATGTTCCCAATGCAACTGTCATGGTAATTGAAAACGCGGAGCGATTCGGCTTGGCCCAGTTGCATCAACTGCGGGGCAGGGTCGGACGGGGAGAGAAACCGGGTATCTGTTTCTTGTTGGCCTACAGCTACGGCGAGAACACCAGGGCCCGCCTGGATGTGATCCGCAGATCCACCGATGGGTTCTACATTGCGGAGCAGGATCTCCAGCTCAGGGGTCCAGGTGATCTATTTGGCGTGCGCCAGTGGGGTCAGCCCATCTTCAATGTGGCCGATCTGCAGGAGGATCGAGAGATGCTCGAACTGAGTGCTGCCGAGGCCAATAAGCTCTTGCAGGAAGATCCGGAATTGAGGAACCACCCAAAACTTAAGGCCGAGTTAGAAAGGCAACGGTTGTAAATGGCCGTTGCCCTCGGGAGAGGAGAAACTGTTTGCGTACCTTTTGGGGAGGTCGTCCTCTTCGAAGGTTAGTGTGCGGTTGTCAACCGCGTTTTATTACAGGGAGTTTTTTCCAGGGGAGTTGGAGAATGAGGATTATTGCGGGAAAAGCGAAGGGCATGAGATTGACCAGCGTACCGGGGATGCAAACCCGCCCCACAGCGGATCGGGTCAGGGAGGCGCTGTTTTCCATTCTCGGGCCGGCCGTAGCCGGGTCCCGTTTCCTTGATCTATACGCAGGGAATGGTGCCGTTGGTTTAGAGGCCCTGAGCCGCGGCGCGGAGAGGGTAATTTGGGTTGAAATGAACCGTGGGGCAACACGAACGATCCGCACCAATGTGGAAAAGACGGGTTTAACAGGAGGCGAAATCTACACCAGTACGGTGGAGAGAGCGTTGGCTAAGTTGGAGGATGCTGGGGAGGTTTTTGATTACATTTTCCTTGACCCTCCCTACGACAAGGGACTTGTCCATAAAACGCTGGCCGCTTTAGAGCATCTGTCCCTTTTGGCTTTAGGGGGAGAAATTATCGCGGAGAGCAGGAAAAAAGAGGATGCTCCGCCGACCATGTCGAAATTTGTCTTGAAACGGGAACAGTTTTATGGTGATACCGTTCTACGTTTTTATCGTCGCAAGGAGGAATCAGAGTGAGAATCGCAGTTTGTCCCGGTACATTTGATCCAGTAACCTATGGACACCTAGATATTGTCAGACGGGCGAGCAACCTGTTTGACCACGTGTTTTTATCTGTCCTACATAATCCCGAGAAGGTTCCCCTTTTCACAGTGGAGGAACGGGTTGAGATGCTGGTCAGAGAGACTAAAGATCTGGGTAATGTATCGGTGGAGTCCTTTTCCGGTTTGGCGGTAGACTACGCTAAAAGGAAGGGCGCCATTGCCATCGTGCGGGGACTTAGGGCTGTTACTGACTTTGAATTTGAGTTCAAGTTGGCAGCTATGAACCGTAATTTAGACAGTTCCATCGAAACAGTGTTTATGATGACAAGCAGCGAGTATTCATTCATCAGTTCCTCCGCTATCAAGGAAGTGGCCAGCCTTGGGGGGGACATCTCCAAGTGGGTTAGCCCCTATGTGGCGGAGCGCTTAATTGAGAAGTATAAGAACAGGGAGGGCAAGCGGTGAGTGGAGTAAACCTGTTAGTTTTAATCGATAAGCTGGAGATGATGGTGGAGCAGGCGCCTGAAGTGCCCTTAGTAGGCAAAGTGTTGCTCGATGCAGACGAACTGCTGGAGCTGGTGGATGTAATTAGGGCAGCCGTGCCCAGGGATATCAAACGGGCTGAGGCCGTTTCATCTGAACGGGAGAAGATGATTGCAGAGAGCCAGCAGCAGGCGGAGCAGATCGTGGCCAGGGCAGAGGAGTACGCGAGCAACTTGGTGCGGAACAGTGAAGTGTACCGCCAAGCTCAAGAAGAGAGCAAGCGCCTCATTGCGGAGGGGGAAAAGCGGGCCAAGGAGATAGAAGAGGGCGCGAAAAAGTACGCGGAAGGTATCTTCGTTAACCTCCAAAACGCTTTAGAAAAGACGCTATCCGTTGTGGAAAGGAGTCTTGAAGAGTTGAACAAAGGGGAAGAAGGGGAGGATTAATCCCTGCTTCTAAACGAGATGTAAATGATGCGTTTGATCAGCCAGATTATAGCTAGAAGGACGATGATGATCAGGGTCAAACTCGCCGCCAGTTGGGCCGAGGCAAGGAGCCTCGCGGCGAAATTGCCATCCACATATGTGGGCTGATTTAGGGCTGGAATTGCTTCCGTGATGTAGACCGGGACGAATCGGGCTGGGCCCAAGAGTAATGCAGTGATGAGCGCCGCAAAGAGTCCGTGCAGCACACGGGCAGCAAGAAAGGGTTTCATACTCACTTTCGTACCTGCGAGCATGGCAGCCACTTGCCCGTGGACAGACAAGCCGCTCCAACCAATCACCAAGCTGGCGATGGTAGCTTGAGCCGCAAGGGGAGCAAGGCTCTGGCTGGCTGTCTGGGCACCGAGCGTTGTTTCGAAAAAACCATTGATCACAGCAGAAGTTAAGCTGCTGTCTAAACCGAAAACAGCTAGAACCTGGGCTGCAGCCATCTTCACAGGGGTAAGCAGACCCGTGGCTTCAATAACCTGAACCAAAACTGAAAAGATCATGATACAGCCGCCTATAAACAACATGGACTGGAATGTATGCTGTACTACTTCTCCAAACATCCGGCCAAAGGGGCGGCCGTCTTCTTTTCTGCCCTTTTCCAGTGCTCGCAAGGCCCGGGAAAAGTAACCGCCATGGCGGGGAAGGGGCGGGCTTTCTTCTCCTTTGTGGAGGCGCATGGTAAAGCCCACGAGCACTGCGCCTAAATAATGGGCGAGAACGAGGGTAACACCGATTTCCGGGCGGTTGAACATGCCCACGGCCACAGCTCCAATCATGAACAGGGGATCGGCTGTATTGGAGAAGCTGACCAAACGTTCCGCTTCAGTGGTGGTAATCAGTTTGGCCCGTTCCAACTCGCCCGTGATCCTCGCTCCCAGGGGATATCCGCCCGCTAAGCCCATGGCGACAGCGAAGCCGCCTACACCGGGGATTCTAAACAAGGGGCGCATGATGGGCTCCAGGAGTGAACCGATAAAATGGACGACGCCCAGGCCCATCAACAGATCTGCCATAACAAAGAAAGGCAGGAGGGCGGGCAGGACGATCTCGAACCAAAGCTTAAGTCCATCAAGGGAAGCTTGGAAAGCTATCTCTGAGTACATAACAATGAGCACCGTCACAATTGTAGCTAGCAGAGCTAAGATACGGTTGCGTGTCATTCTTTTCACCCTTTCCCGCATTTCAGTTAATTCATACTAGACAGAGGTGAGGTTTATGCCTAATCCCACAGTCGGCATCGCCTTGGGTGCAGGGGCGGCCCGGGGAATGGCCAGCCTCGGTGTACTGCAGGTACTGCAGCAGGAGGGTATTCCCATCGACGTGATAACCGGGACAAGTGCAGGGGCGGTTGTTGGCAGTCTCTTTGCTGTTGGGCACGATCTAGATATGCTCTGCCGAATGGCCAAGGAAATGGATTGGAACGATTTTGTCCGTCCCACCATCAGTAGGCGCGGCTTGGTCTCAACCGAGAAAATCCGAGGCCTTTTGAGCACCCTAACACAGGAGCGCAGGTTTGAAGATTTGCCTATCCCGACGGCTGTTGTGGCAACGGATCTGCTTACAGGGGAAGAAGTGGTCATCAAGTCTGGCTCAATTGCCGAGGGTGTTCAGGCCAGCTTGTCCATACCGGGCGTATTCGTGCCGGTGGAGCTGAACGGACGTCTTTTGGTGGACGGAGCACTGGTCAACAGAGTGCCAGCCGATGTCTGCCGTGAGCTCGGTGCGGACGTGGTTATTGCAGTTGATGTGGGTTGGGCTCCGCTGCGGAGGAACGTGCGGCATTTACCAGATGTTATATTCAACACGATTGAAATTCTCAATAGGCAGGCCAGCGCCGCACGGCCTATTGACAGTGATTTGTTAATCGAACCTGACCTAGGTAATGTTACTCTCACACAGTTAAACCGTGCAGATGAAATCATCGAAAAGGGACGGGAGGCGGCCTGGGCGAGTGTGGATAGGATAAAAAAGAGGCTGGCTGAGTCTGGGTGCGGTTGACAGGCTAAATCAATCTTTGTATAATCAATGAGGTGATCAGAAATGCGAGTGAAAATTGGCTCCCTGCTGGAGCGAAAAGGTGAGTTTCTCCTGGTCGAACGGGAAATAGCAGGGGACTTTGCCGAAACATATCCGGAGGTGCTTAAAGCACAAGGTCCGGTAAATGTGAATCTAACCATCGTTAATACAGGAGAAGGGTTTCTGGTCACGGGTGACATTAAGCTCCAAGCCGAGCTGCGCTGCAGCAGATGCTTAAAACCCTATGCGGCTGAACTTGTGGCCGAAGTGGACGAAACGCTTCGTATTGATGGCAGCGTGGATGAAGAAGATGAAGATTCGGACTGGAATCTGGTGCTTGATGGGGATGAACTTGACTTAACCGATCTGGTTCAGGAGAGCCTCTTAGTTAATATCCCCATGAAAACAGTCTGCCGAGAGGATTGTCCCGGAATCTGCCCCACCTGTGGTGCAGATTTGGCTAGTGAGGCTTGTGAGTGTCCCAGCACGGACGTGGATATCCGACTTGCGCCTTTGGCGCAGCTATTAGAAACATCCCAATCGGAGTCGCAAGAGAGGAGGAAAGATAATGGCAGTACCAAAGAGAAAACATTCGAAAGCAAGGACTAATTCCCGTAGGGCAAACTGGAGACGCATAGAGGCTAGGCAGGTAAGCGTCTGCCCCAGCTGCGGTGAAAGCAAATTGCCACATCGTGCATGCCTCGCTTGCGGCACCTACAAGGGCAGGCAGGTAGTACAGGTCGAAGCAGAATAGTTAAATGGAAACGTCCCCTGGGGACGTTTTTCATTTGACGCTTCTTTACATTCGGGCAGTAATCGACTATAATCAAAGCAGTTTGTAACCTGGTCTTAATACTAAGCGTCAAGGGAGGACTTCACCGTGAAACTCTCACGCCAGAAGCGGAGGGAGGCCCTCCAGCAGAAGCTGGCGGAAGACCCCTTTTTAACTGATCATCAGCTCGCGGAAGCGCTGGGCGTCAGTGTGGCTACCGTCCGTTTAGACCGTATGGCTTTGGCCATCCCCGAGCTGCGGGTGAGGGCTAAGACGATTGCGGCAAGTACATATTCACGCATGAAGGCATTGACGGGAGAAGAAATTGTCGGCGATTTAGTGGAGCTCAACTTAGGCCAGAACGGCACATCTGTTTTGGAAGTGGATGAGCAGATGGTTTTTGCCCGTACCGGGACTCTACGGGGTCATTTTTTCTTCGCCCAGGGTAATTCCCTGGCCCTAGCCGTTGTCAACTCGGAATACGCCTCAACCAAGAGTTCTGATATTAGTTTTTTCCGTGAAGTAAGGCCAGGTGACCGGGTAGTGGCTAAAGCGCAGGTGATCTCTGTGGAAAATGGTAATTACCGAATAAGCGTGGAAGGCCGGGTCCAGGATGAAATTGTTTTTCAGGGAAAATACTTTGTGATGGCTGTGGATGATAGAGGGGGGATTGGGCGTGGCTAAGGTTGCAGTTGATGCTTTTGGCGGAGATTATGCCCCGGAGGCGATAGTGGAAGGGGCACTGCTTGCTGCCCATGAGGACGGGATTGAGGTCATATTAACCGGAGACGAGGAAAAACTAAAGGCTCTCATCGACGGCAAACCGGGCAGCGAACGTATAGAAATAGTGCATGCGCCGGAGATTATACAAATGGACGAGGCACCTGTGGAAGCGGTCAGGAGCAAAAAAGACTCCTCCTTGTCCGTTGCAGCTGGACTGGTTCGGGATGGGCGGGCAGGGGCCTGTGTGAGCGCCGGCAACACAGGGGCAACCCTGGCGGCATCTCTCTTTGTGATCAGGCGCATTAAAGGGGTGGAACGGCCTGCCATCACCAGCCTGATGCCCACCCGCACTGGTGTGAGCCTGCTGGTTGACGCAGGGGCCAACGTGGACTGCCGACCCAGTCAGCTGGTTCAGTTTGCCAAGATGGGCGCCATCTACTCGGAACGGGTGCTGAAGGTGAATCGGCCTCGGGTAGGCCTTCTGAACATCGGCCATGAGCCCGGTAAGGGAAACAGCCTTGTTCAGGAGACTTATAAGCTGCTTCAGGACAGCGCACTTAACTTCATTGGCAACATCGAAGGGCGTGATGTGTCCCGCGGTGATGCGGACGTAATTGTCTGCGATGGTTTTGTGGGCAACGTTGTGCTCAAGTTCGCCGAAGGTCTGGCTGATGCCCTCTTTGGCATGTTGAAGGAAGAACTGACAAAAAACGCCGTGCGCAAGGCAGGGGCGCTCCTCCTAGCTTCGGGCTTTAAGACGATAAAAAAACGGGTTGATTACACCGAATACGGTGGTGCACCCCTCCTGGGAGTGAACGGAGTTGTGATCATCGCCCACGGAGGTTCCAACGCTAAGGCGATTTATAACGCAATTCGGGTCGCAAAGGAAGGAATCAACCACGGTTTAGTAGACATTATTGCCGGGGCAATGGTGGAGTAGAAAAGGGAAAATGTGCTGCAACACCCTTGTCACACACTTAGGGATGTAGTAGCATAGGTTTACCTGAGGAAATTTTGCCTGAGGGCAAGGTAGCGGGCAGGAATCCTCACACTTAAGCCGAATGGAGCACATTGGTCGTGCTTGCGGTCACAAATTAATACACTAACCTATGGGCCAACACAGTCGTCTGTTGTAAGGCTTAGTGTATCAGTTATTACTGATCAAAGGAGGTGACTTGCATTGGGTGATTTGGATCCCAAGATTTTTGAAAGGGTAAAGACAATTATTGTTGAGCAGTTGGGTATCGATGATGGTGAGGTGGTACCCGAGGCGGCCTTTGTGGAAGATTTGGGGGCCGATTCATTGGATGTGGTTGAATTGGTTATGGCGTTTGAGGAAGAGTTCGACCTCCAAATTACAGATGAAGAGGCAAGTAAAATCTCTACCGTCCGCGATGCGGTGGAATATATCGTAGAACAGCTCTAGCTGTAGATGGGCCCTTTGGGCCCACTTTGCATTTTAGCACGTGGGAAAGGTGGGATACGGGGTATGGGTCGGAAAACGGCGAACTTAGAAGCGCTCCAAGCCAAAATAGGCTATCAGTTTGGTGATCAGTCCTTACTGAAGTTAGCGCTCACCCATCGTTCCTTGGCCGGTGGGCCACAGGAAAACAACGAACGTTTAGAGTTTTTGGGCGATGCGGTACTCCAACTTACGGTGAGTAAATACCTGTATGAGAAATATCCCAGGCTGCCGGAAGGTGAGCTTGCTAAGAAGAGGTCCCTTTTAGTGCGGGAGTCGGCGGTTGCGTCCGTTGCCAAAGAGCTGGAATTGAACAAGTACCTAATGGTCGGCCGGGGAGAGCTGCAGGCCCAAGCGCAGGAGCGGGATTCTCTGCTTTGTGACGCGATGGAGGCGGTCTACGGAGCGATCTACTTAGACGGCGGTTTTGAGGCTGCCAGGCAAGTTATTCTCCGGAACCTGCCCGATTGGGATTGGGAAGAGCTCCAGCTGATTGACGCCAAGTCTACCCTTCAGGAGTATTTCCAGCGTATTGCCAAAGAGACACCGGATTATGAGCTGATCAGCGAAGAAGGACCAGATCATGCCAAGTCTTTTGTAGTTGAGGTATCCTTTGCAGGGGAAGTGCTGGGCCGGGGCAGAGGCCCAACAAAAAAGGAAGCCGAGCAGGAAGCCGCTCGGCAAGCGCTGCTGGCGTTAGACGTTCAAGCGTAAAAGGAGCGTATTTGCTTGATTACTGCACCAACGGGTGTGGTGGGAAGGGAGTAGTTCTCCAGCGTAGTCGGATTAACAAACTTGCCATTGATTACCCTGGCCAACTTGTAATCCCGTTCGGCCTGGAGTAAAACCCAAGCATTCTCTGGGTATTTCTTCTCCCGTTGGGAGATTATTAACACGTCCCGTTCGACAAACCACGGACTAAAGCGGTCCGATCCTACTGTTACCGCAAACAAACCCTGGGGGTTGGGGTTGGCATCAAGATGGTGCCACTCGCCCACAGGGTTTTTTTGTTTTGGATCCCAAGCAAAGAGAGGCAAACTGACTGCGTAGTGGACCTGCTCGCCCGTACCGATGACCGGGGGTAAGGCAAGGGGATTTTCGCCTGCTAGGACAAGCCGCTTGAACTCGTTAATACCGTTTACGTTGCTCTTACTCAGCCAATAGTAGACGGACTTGTTGTCCGCAAACTGAAGTTTATCAGCTATCTCTCGTACAGTAATACTGGGGTTTTCGCGAATGAGCGCAGCTATTTGGCTGAGGTAGTTTGGATACTGCAACTTGTCCCACCCCCTTTGTCCTCTGCTTTTACCTTTTTACATTCAGTGAGCGAAAAGCAAAAACCTTTACATGTTTCATGGACGAAAAGGGAAATAACGTGCTAAGCAACTCATAAATATACATAAAACATGGACAACCTCCCCTTCTGACAGGCTAGGCATAGTAATCGCCCGTCTGCATATATATGGACTAGGCAGCCTGGACACAATGGAGGGGGGATAAGTTGTGGAGAAGAGTAACCAGAGTGTCGACCTTGAGCTGATCCGGCGCATCAGGGCCAATGAAGAGGAAGCCCGGGAAGACTTGGTGACTAAGTACGTTCCAATGGTGAAATACATAATCCGCAATTACTACTCCAGCTTTCTCGATTACGAAGATCTGCTGCAGGAGGGTTTGATCGGCCTGCTCAATGCAATTGAAGAGTACAAACCGGAAGAATACGATGTGAAATTTAGTACCTTTGCCTACATCTGCATCATCCGCCGCATCTACAACGTGATCAAGCACACAAGCGGCAATAAGCACCGCCTGCTCAATGAAGCAACCTCGCTCCAGACGCCGGTTGGTCTTGACGAGAAGAGGATGATCATTGACTTCGTGGAAGATCGGACCCATCAGGTGGATCCGGAGGAGATACTCGAAGAGAGGTTGATAAACGACATAATCGGGCAGGTTTTGAAAAACCACCTGTCGCTGTTGGAATATGCAGTGATAACCAGGCTTCTGCAGGGGTACACCGCGTCTGAGATCGAAGAAGAGATGGGAATTGGCTTGAAAGTAATTGACAACGCTCGCACAAGGGTAAAAACCAAACTCCGCCGCCTGATCGACGAGTATGGCTCCCTGCTCAGTCCTCAGGTTCCTACCAACGTCCGCAAACGCAAAGATCTGTACCTCAATGTACCCAGCTGACCAATGGCTGGGGCAAGTGTAATTGTTCTTTTTTTCTCCTTTGTGTGGTACAATAAGCAGGGAAGAACCACACTTGGAGGAATACAATGCGCCTAAAACGCTTGGAAATTCAAGGCTTTAAATCCTTTGCCCGTCCCGTCAGTCTCGAGTTTGGGCCGGGCATTACTGCGATTGTGGGGCCGAACGGCAGCGGTAAGAGCAACATCTCTGACGCGATCCGCTGGGTGTTAGGGGAACAGAGCGCCCGTAGTCTCCGGGGCCAGCGTATGGAAGATATCATTTTCGCCGGTTCGGATGGCAAACGACCGCTCGGTATGGCTGAAGTTCAGCTCACCCTCGATAACTTGGAGGGCTTTCTCCCACTTGATTACGGTGAAGTGTCCATCACTCGCCGCGTCTATCGCTCGGGGGAGAGCGAGTTTTTTATTAACAAGCAGAGCTGTCGCCTTAAAGACATCCGTGACCTGTTTACGGATACCGGTCTCGGTAGAGAAGGCTGTGCCATTATCGGCCAAGGGCAGCTCGATGCGATCCTCAGTGTGCGTTCAGAAGACAGGCGCATTTTGCTGGAAGAAACGGCAGGAATCGTTAAGTACAGACTGCGCAAGGAAGAGGCCCTGCGCAAGCTGGAAACAACGGATATGGATCTGCTCCGAATCACCGATCTCCTCCACGAGCTGGAAAGCCAGTTGGGGCCCCTGGGTAAGCAGGCGGAAAAGGCCCGCACCTATCTGGCTTTGATGGACGAGCTGAAAGAGGCAGAACTCGACTACTTCCACGTCCTCTGGGGTAAGCTTGCCAAAAAGGAACAGGATGCCCTGGTAAAGCAGAAGCTGCTCGAGGAGGAAAACGAAGCAGCAAGCGCCGCCTATACCGAACTGCTCAGGGAGAAAGCTGAGCTTGAAGCTGCCCTAAAGCAGCTGGAAGCGGGTGTGGAGGCTGAGCAGGAAGAGCTGATTGCAGAGACAGATGCCCACAATGAAGGGTTACATACAATCAAACTCTACAGCGACCGCTTGACGGATCACACCAAACGCTGTGACGAGTTGGAACAGGTAATAGCCACTTATCAAAAGGAAGCTGTCCAGGTTTCTGCGGATATGGAAGCCCTCGAGCGCGAAAAGGAGCGTTTGAACGTCCTCATTGCGGAGCAGGAGAAGGCAGTTGGTCAGGTTCAGTCGGAACTAATCGAAGCTCAGGACGAGTACAACCGTATCCAGACAGAGATCAATAAGTTGAAAGACGAATTTTTTGCCTTTATGCGGAGCCTGGCGGATCAGCGCAACGTTCAACGCAGTTTTGATGATCGGCGAGCAAACCTGGAGGCCCAGATTAAGGGTGTAGCGGAAGAACTGAAACGCCTGGATGGGCAGCTGGCCACCCTGAGTGAGCAGTACGAACAGCTCAGACTGGCGGAAAAAGCACTGGTTGAAAAGGACGCCGAGCAGAAGAGGGAAGAAGAGCGCTTGCTCAAGGAACTCCGTGCACAGGAGATTCTCCTTAAGGAGAAGCAGGAGCAGTACAGGCAGTTGGAGGCGAAACAGACCAGACTTGCTTCAAGGCTGAACACGCTGCAGGAGCTAGAAGAGGGTTACCAGGGTTATGCCCTGGGAGTAAGGCGCGTGATGCAGGATGTGCAAATGTCCGCTTTGGTGCTGGGTACTGTGGCAGATGTGATCAAAGTGCCCGAAGGGTTGGAAACGGCCTATGAAGTGGCTTTAGGCTCTGCCCTGCAGAATCTGATAACTGCCAACGAAGAAGACGCCAAGAGAATTATCGCCTGGCTGAAAAACACCAACGGAGGCCGTGTAACCTTCCTGCCCTTGGATACGGTCCGGGGTGGGGAGTTTTCCGGAGAGGAATTGGCACTGCTTAAGCGGCCCGGAGTTTTGGGCGGAGCTCTCGAATTGATCGATTTTGCTCCCCAGTTTCGACCTGCTCTGGCTGCCCTGTTGGGGCGGATCGCAATCACGGAGGATCTAGACACCGCCTTTCGCCTCAAGCGGGATATGCGGCGTTTTGCCAGGCTTGTGACTAGGGATGGATCAGTTGTCTATCCCAGTGGGGCCATGACAGGGGGAAGCTGGCAGGGTCGTACTGCCGGCCTTTTGTCTCGGAAAGCAGAACTGAACGAGATGGAAACGGAACTGGCAGAAGTGAAGAGGCTGGCTGAGGAGCTCGCCGACCAAGGGGATCAGGCCGCCCGGGCCATTTCGAGGTTGCAGGAGAGGCTTGAAGCGGTCCGCAGCGGCCAGGTAGAACTAAAGCTTGAACTGCAGAGCACTGTACAGAACAGGGAGCAGATTGTCCGTCAACAGGATGGGCTGCGCTTAAGGCAGGCAGAAATGCTTGAGCAGCTGGACGAACTGGAAACGGTTAAGGCTAACCTTTCCGGGGAAAAGGAAGCGGCAGCTGCTAAAGTAAGTGATCTGGAAAAGGAAGAAGAAACCCGCCGAGCGACTATCCAAGCTCTGGAACAGAGGCTGGAGGACCTTGCCGCAAGACTCGAGGCAGCCCGCAGTAGTGACAGTGAACAGCGTGTTTCCCTAGTGGAGCTGAAGGGAGACCAGCAGAATCTGGTCACAAAGTGTGATAACCTCCTACAGCGCAGGAACCTCCTAGCCCAACAGGTTGAAGATGCCCGCGGGGAGCAGGCTAGACTTCGGTTTGAACAGGAGGAATTCTCCCGTATCATTCAAAAGGTGGAAGGGGAAAACGAAGCGAGGACCTCTCGTATCGCTGAGCTGAAAACGAGCCTCAGCCACAAACGGGCCGAGCGGCAGGTAGCCCAGGAACAGATAGTTGCCTTGGATCTGGAGTTAAGCGCCAAGCAGAAGGAACAGTTCAGCAAGGAAAGGCTCCTTTTCCGCTGTGAAGCGGAGTTGGAACAGCTGGCTAAGGAAAGGGAACAGATACTCACTTCCCTGGCTGAACGGGAACTCACCCTTGAGAACATCCTTGAACGCACAGCTTCAGGCACAGAAACCGGGCTGAAGCGGCAGCTGGATAACCTGCGGACTAAGGTCAGAGATTTAGGGCTTGTAAATCCCGCCGCTGCCCAGGAGTATGAGGCGGTACAAGAACGCTGTGAGTTTTTGAGGACGCAGCTTGACGATCTGAACGAGGGTCGGGAGAGTCTCCAGAGCGTTATAAGGGAAATGGACAAGTTGTGCCGGACCAAGCTTCTTGAGGTATTTGAACAGGTTAACCGGGAGTTTGGCCAAATCTTCCAGCGTCTCTTTAGGGGCGGCAAAGCTGAACTAATCATGACGGATCCAGAGTCTGTCCTTACCACCGGCATCGATGTGATGGCCCAACCGCCAGGGAAAAAACTACAGAATCTGCTGCTCCTTTCAGGCGGTGAACGTTCACTTACTTCCATTGCCCTTGTGTTTGCTATCCGTAAGATTAAACCAACGCCCTTCTGCGTGCTCGATGAAATCGATGCGGCCTTGGACGAGAGCAATTTGCACCGGTTTACTGAACTTCTGGAGGATTTTTCCGGTCAGACTCAGTTTCTTGTTATTACCCATAGGCAGACTACCATGGAGGCGGCGGATACACTCTACGGCGTGACCATGGACGAACAGGCCTTTTCCCAGGTTATTTCAGTGGCCTTAACATAAGGAGGATACAGCTTCATGTGGAAGAGACTATTCAGTAAAAAGACGAATGAAGAGCCTGCCCCGCAGGAGAAGGAGGCGGGCTTTTTCGGGAAACTCGTAGCGGGGTTGGAAAAGACCAAGCAGGGATTTGTGGGAAAGGTTGAGCAAGTCCTGAGCGGCCGACAGGTAGACGAGGAGCTCTTTGAAGAACTGGAAGAGATTCTCATTCAGGCCGACTGCGGCGTGAGTACGTCCCTGTATCTAGTGGATCAGCTGCGGGAACGGGCGAAAGAGGAAAGGATCACGGAAGGGGATAGATTGCGGGAAGTGTTGAAGGAAGAGATTCTGCAGCTTCTGCAGAAGGACGCAAGCCCGCTGAAAACACCGGAAGAAAAGCCCTATGTCATCATGATGGTGGGCGTGAACGGATCGGGCAAAACTACCACCATCGGCAAACTTGCCCATCGGTTCAGGCAGGAAAAGGCTAATGTACTGTTGGGTGCAGGCGATACCTTCCGGGCTGGTGCAATCGATCAACTGGAGATTTGGGCTGAACGGACAGGCAGCGAATTCATTTCGCACCAGGCAGGTTCCGATCCGGCGGCGGTGGCCTACGATGCCATCAGCGCCGCAAAGGCCAGAAACAGTGACGTGGTTATTTTAGACACAGCCGGCAGGCTGCAGACCAACGTTAATCTCATGGCCGAACTGGGTAAAGTACACCGGGTAGTCCAAAGGGAGCTGGGCAGAGACTTGGATGAAGTACTCCTTGTTGTGGATGCCACAACTGGCCAAAACGCACTGTCCCAGGCCAAACGTTTCCAAGAAGCAGTACCCTTGACCGGGCTCGTTCTGACTAAGTTGGATGGGACGGCCAAGGGTGGAATAATTCTAGCCCTAGCCAACGAGCTGAACTTAGCTGTGAAACTGGTTGGGGTAGGGGAACAGTACGAGGATCTGCAGGATTTTGATGCCGAAGCCTTCGTAGAGGCTCTCTTCGGCGAAGGGAACTAGCAGAAAAATTTCTGCCCATATCCTTGACAACACCTCGGCATTTGTCTATACTAACTAAGGCGGTGTAAAGCAATAATACTTAACAGGGGACTTAAGATGGAAAAGACATTGAGGATGAATTTGCTTTTTGATTTCTATGGGCCTCTGTTAACCGATCGCCAGAGGGATGTTTTCCGCATGTATTTCCAAGAGGATTTGTCCCTAGCAGAGATCGGTGAAGAGCTTGATGTTTCCCGTCAAGCAGTCTACGATCTGCTCAAACGGGTCCAGGTGAGCTTAGAGGAACTAGAAAGCAAGCTCCACTTAGTGGAGCGACATGGGCAGAGGCAGGCCTTTTATCAAGAGATCTTAAGTGACCTGGAAAGCCTCAACTGTGAGGGAGAGCAAAATACCGCTGTCGTTAACGGGCTTAAGGACAAAATCCGCCGAGTACAGGGGGGACTGGATTAATGTTTCAAAGTCTATCTACGCGGCTGCAGGAAACCATGCGCAAGCTGCGGGGGAAGGGCCGACTAAGCGAGAGTGATGTGGATCAGGCCCTACGTGAAATCCGTTTAGCCCTATTGGAGGCGGATGTCAACTACAAAGTAGTCCGTGATTTTATCGCTGGCGTGAAGGAACGGGCGGTTGGTCACGAAGTGCTGAGCAGCCTGACCCCCGGCCAACAGGTTATTCGCATAGTAAACGAACAGCTCACCGAGCTGATGGGGGGCAGCCAGGCCAAACTGACGTTGGCGTCCAAGCCGCCCAGCGTGATAATGGTTGTGGGTCTGCAGGGTTCTGGTAAGACAACGACCACGGCCAAGCTAGCCCGGATGCTCAAGGGTAAAGGTCACAGGCCACTCTTGGTTGCTGCAGACGTGTACCGGCCTGCTGCCATTACGCAGCTGCAGGTACTGGGTGAGCAGATTGAAGTTCCTGTCTTCAGCTTAGGCGAGGAGGATCCGGTCGTTATCGCCAAAGCCGCCGTGGAGCACGGTGAAAGCTACAACCACGATGTGGTTCTGATTGATACCGCAGGCCGCCTCCATATTGACGAGGAATTGATGACCGAATTGGTGCGGATTGAAGGGGCGGTCAACCCATCTGAGATTCTGCTCGTCGTGGATGCCATGACAGGGCAGGATGCGGTAAACGTAGCTGAAAACTTCAACAAACAGCTCCCCATCGGTGGCGTGGTCCTGACAAAATTGGACGGCGACGCCAGGGGCGGTGCAGCACTTTCAGTTCGGGCAGTCACTGGTAAACCAATCAAATTTGTGGGTGTAAGTGAAAAGATGGACGGTTTGGAACCGTTTCATCCCGATCGTATGGCTTCCCGCATCCTGGGCATGGGCGATGTGCTCACCCTGATTGAGAAGGCCGTGGCCACCGTTGACCAGGAAAAGGCTGAAAAGATGGCAGCTAAGCTGATGGAAGCCGAGTTCACGCTGGAGGATTTTCAGGAGCAGCTTCATCAGATGAAGGACATGGGACCCATCGATCAATTGGTGGGAATGCTGCCGGGAATGGGTAAGCAGCTCCAGGGTATGGGGATCGACGATTCTCACCTGGTGAAGATCGAGGCGATCATCAACTCCATGACTCCCGAGGAGAGGCGCAGGCCCGAGATCATCCGTAGTTCACGGCGAAAACGGATCGCTATGGGCTCCGGTACTAGAGTGCAGGATGTGAATCGTCTGTTGAAGCAGTTTAACCAGACCAAACAGCTATTCAAACAATTCTCCGCTCCGTCCAAAGGACGCCGGAGAAGGGGACTTTTTTCCCTGTTTCAATAAATTGTAGTGTATTAAGTAGAACCGGGAGGTGAAGTTGCATGGCAGTAAGGATTCGCTTGAAAAGAATGGGCGCCAAGAAAAGGCCGTTTTACCGTTTGGTTGTGGCCGATTCGCGGGCAGCACGGGATGGTGCGTTTATCGACACGTTAGGATATTACAATCCAGTTGCGGAACCGGTAGAGCTCCAGATTGATGAAGAAAAGGCCCTCGATTGGCTGAGGAAGGGAGCACAGCCGTCCGACACCGCTAAGAGCCTTTTGCAGCGGACAGGCGTGATGGATAAATTCGCTGAATCCCGCAAATAGGGTTAGGGGGTTTTGTTGTGCAGGCATTGATTGAGTTTATCGGAAAATCGCTGGCAGAGAACCCGGACCAGGTGCGAGTAGAAGCGGAAGATAAGGGATACGAAACGGTGTATACCCTCTACGTGGCACCGGATGACATGGGGCGCTTGATTGGAAAAGGTGGGCGCATCGCTAAGGCGATCCGCACCGTGGTTAAGGCGTCCGCGATTAAATCGGGTGTGCAGGTGCATGTGAAGATCGATGAGGCAGACTAAGTGGGTTTTAATCGGCGAGATCGTAGGCCCACACGGTAACAGGGGAGAGGTAAAAGTAATTCCCCATACCGAGTTCCCGGAGCGCTTTGAGCAGATGGAGAAGGTGCGCCTTTTCCGACCGGATATTGAAGAACCCTTTGCGCTGTATCCCCTGGAGGGAGCCAGGTGGCATAAGGGTGCCCTCATGTTGAAACTTCAGGGTATTGAGGATATTTCAGGGGCAGAAAAGTTGAGGAACATGTTGATAAAAGTGGGCCTTGACGAATTGATGCCGCTGCCTCCCGGCCGTTATTATATCTTTCAATTAATCGGCCTGGAGTGTGTTACCCCATCCGGTCAGAAACTCGGTACAATCACCGATGTTCTCCAGACAGGTGCCAACGATGTTTATGTTGTTAAGCCCTATCCTGGAGTGACCAAACAGCGGGAAATCCTTCTTCCGGTGATCGAAGATGTTGTGCTGGAGATCGATCTCGACGGCAAGAGGGTAGTTGTGGAACTGCTCGACGGTCTGCTGGATTGAGCCTGGAGGTGAGACTATGCATTTTGACATCCTCACCTTATTCCCGGAAATGTTTGCGGGCCCATTGGGAACCAGCATTATCGGGAAGGCCCGGGAAAAGGGCCTGCTCTCAGTTGATCTGCGGAACATCCGCGACTACGCCTTAGATAAGCATGCCATTGTGGACGACACCCCTTACGGGGGCGGAGCAGGAATGGTTTTGAAGGCTGATGTGCTTGTTAGGGCCATCGAAGCAGTCAAAGGCGACGAGCCCGCACCGGTCGTTTACCTAACGCCCCAGGGCAGGTTATTCGATCAACAGCTTGCTGCGGAGTTGGCACAGTTGCCACGGCTCATTCTCCTCTGTGGTCACTATGAGGAGATAGATGAGCGGGTGAGGCAGAAGTGGATAGATCGGGAGATCTCCATTGGTGATTACGTGCTGACAGGAGGAGAACTGCCTGCCATGGTTGTCATCGATGCAGTAGCCCGCTTACTACCAGGTGTTTTGGGTGACAGCACTTCCGCAGAACAGGATTCATTCCAAACAGGACTGCTTGATCATCCCCATTACACACGGCCTGCTGAGTTTCGCGGCATGCAGGTTCCTGAAGTACTTCTAAGCGGGAACCACGAGCTCATTCGCCGCTGGAGGCTGAAGGAGTCCCTACGCCGAACTTTGCTGCGCAGGCCCGATTTACTGCAGCGCAAAGAACTATCTGAAGAAGAACGCCAAATTCTGGCTGAACTGGAACAGGAATTTGGAAAGGAGGAAAACAAATGAACGTGATCGACATCATTGAACGGGAGCAGTTTCGCTCTGACCTTCCCGATTTCAACGCCGGTGATACAGTCCGGGTACACGTTAAGGTTGTGGAAGGATCTAACGAGCGGATTCAGGTTTTCGAAGGTGTTGTTTTGAGAAGAATGGGCGATGGCCTGAGGGAGAACTTCACCGTTAGGAAGATCTCGCAGGGCGTTGGTGTGGAAAGGACTTTCCCCCTCCATTCGCCTCGGATCGACAGGATTGAGGTGGTCCGCTACGGTAAAGTTCGCCGTGCCCGTTTGTACTACCTCAGGAAACGGTCCGGCAGGGCTGCTCGTATCAAGGAGCGCCGCCGTTAATGCAGGGAACACGATGTTCCCCAGGGGAGTGAGTATCGAAGCAGGTGCCGCACTCCTCTTTTTCTACTTCAAAAGCGGTGCTTGAATGGGGGAGAGGTAATGGCCAAGTCTCAGTTTAGGGAGTATGTTGAATCGTTCTTGGTTTCCATAATTGCCGCCGCTCTTATCATAGCCTTCGTGGCCCAGTCCTTTCTGGTGGAAGGAAGCTCTATGGAGCCCTCCTTCCACGATGGACAGCGGATGTTGGTGGAAAAGGTATCTTACCGCTTTGGTGACCCTAAACGGGGACAAGTGGTGGTTTTTCGCTACCCAAGTGATCGGCGGCGCAAATTCATCAAGAGGATCGTTGGCGTTCCGGGCGATGAAATCCTGATCAGGGGTGGGTTTTTGTATGTAAACGGGGTACGCCTGGACGAAGGCTATGTTAACGGCCCAACCTATGGGACGTACGGCTCCCCAACTTTCGGACCGGTACTGGTGCCCGAAGGTCATTACTTCGTGCTAGGTGATAACCGACGCAACAGTGACGACAGCCGCTATCCCGATGTTGGCTTTGTTCCCCGCAGGGATTTGGTTGGAAGAGCCCTTTTTGTCTATTGGCCCATTTCCCAAGCCCGCTCAGTACAGATCCCGTCCGTTTTTGAAAGGGTTGAATAGATCCATGACCATTCAGTGGTATCCGGGTCATATGCACAAGGCCCGGCGAATGATTGAGGCAGAGTTGAAGTTGGTTGATGGGGTGGTGGAGGTCGTTGATGCCCGTCTGCCGCTCAGCAGCCGCAATCCTGATTTGCAGGATCTGACCGACAAACCTCGCTTTTTAGTTTTGGCTAAGGCGGATTTAGCCGATCCTGCCGTCACTGAACAGTGGGTCAAATACTGGGCTTCCCAGGGAATAAGCGCTATCCCGGCGAATCTTGTTTCTGGTTCGGGACTCCAGGAGCTGAGACGGGAGATCAATGGAGCTTTTCCCAACTTAAAAAGGCTGCCCCGACTTCTGATTGTTGGCATTCCCAATGTGGGCAAATCCACATTAATCAACCGTCTCACCGGGCGGAGGAGTGCCAGAGTAGGAGCTAGGCCCGGCATAACCAGGGGAAAACAGTGGTTGACAGCCAAAGGCATGCAGCTCTTGGACAGCCCGGGGATTTTGTGGCCCAAATTTGACGACCAGGAGGCCGCCCGAAAACTGGTAGCTGTGGCCGCCGTCCGCGATGAAGTGGTCGATGGGGTGGAGATAGCCGCCTGGCTGCTTAGTTATCTCATGGACCGCTACCCTGAAGCGGTCTTGGAACGCTATGGCACCTTTACAGGGGACGAGCATCCCTTGGAGGAGGTAGGCCGCAAGCGGGGATGCCTCTTGCGGGGAGGTATAGTGGACCTCAACCAGGCCGCTGCCCTAGTGCTAAAGGATTTTCGCAGCGGGAGATTTGGTTCTATTACGCTGGAGGAACCGCCATTGGAGGGATAGGGAGTGCTTTCACTGGAACACGCTCTGCAGGAAAAAGGCCTCAGGAAAATTGCAGGTGTTGATGAAGCTGGACGTGGGCCCCTGGCCGGTCCGGTTGTGGCCGCCGCAGTCATACTCTCCCCAGGGGAATTCAGTGCCGAAATTACAGATTCGAAGCGTTTGTCCCCTAAAAAACGCCTAGCCGCTTACGAAGAGATATTGAGTACCTGTTCGGTCGGGGTGGGGATTGCTTCGGTAGAAGAAATTGACCGGTTTAACATCCTCCAGGCCACGTTTCTGGCCATGCTGCGGGCGGTGGAAGACCTGCCTGAGATACCGGATTTTTGCCTGGTGGACGGGCCCCATCCCATTAGGGACCTCAAGATCATGCAGCAGCCGGTAGTACGCGGTGATGGGCTGTCTCTCTCAATTGCAGCAGCCAGTATAGTAGCAAAAGTGGAGAGGGACAGGCTGATGGAAGACTACGACAGGCTGTATCCCCAATACAACTTTGGCCGCAACAAGGGTTATCCTACCAAGGAACATCGGGAAGCAATAAGGGTAAACGGCTACTGTCCCATCCACCGTAGATTCTTTAGGGGAGTGGGGTCCTGACTAGGGTCTGAGGCAGTTCTGGGCCTGGTCCGGTACAGATTCATATAGGGTTATCATTTCAATGGGTGAAGGGAGCCTTCGCATGAAATCTCTGCGCATTAGTATATCGCTATTATTGGTTTTTCTTCTTAGTTTTTCCAATTTTGCCTACGCAGATGTAAATCAATCGCCCCCTTTTGAGGTGGAGGCTGCAGCGGCAGTCCTATTCGACTTTGAATCGGGTCAAGTTCTTTATTCCCAGGCAGGCAGGAAAGAACATGTGCCCGCCTCGCTTGTCAAAATCATGACCATGTATGTAGCCCTTGATCAGGCCAAGTCCGGTAGAATCAGCCTCGAGGACACTGCCATAGTGAGTGAAAAGGCGTGGCGCCAAACGGGCTCGCGGATGTTTTTGGAGCCGGGAGAAAGGGTTAGAATTGACGACCTTTTGTATGGTATCGCCGTAGTATCGGGTAATGATGCCTGTGTGGCTCTTGCTGAGGCCTTGGCAGGCACAGAAAATGTGTATGTCCAATGGATGAACGAAAAGGCTAGATCGTTGGGTTTGGATCTCCAGTTCGTTGATGTACATGGGCTTTCCAGCGAAAACAGGGTAACAGCCGAGAGTGTGGCCCTATTAGTCCATGCTTACCTACGCGATCATCCTGAGGCAATCGTCTACCACCAAGAGCCGAGTTTTTCCTATCACCCTCGCTCCAGTTCCCAACCTATTGTGCAGGCCAACCGCAACGGATTGCTGCGCAGCTACGAAGGAGCAGATGGTCTCAAAACTGGTCATTTGTCAGCAGCAGGTTACAACTTGGTCGGAACAGCAGTGCAGAACAACCGGCGCTTGATTGCAGTTGTACTGGGCGCAGACAGTGAGGCAGCTAGGGAGCGAGAAGTTGCTAAACTCCTTGACTACGGTTACCGCAGCTTCGATTTAGTTGATATCTCGCCGCTTTTGGTAGATAAATCAGCCAAGGTTTTCAAGGGACGGCAGAGATCGGTTGCCCTTTCCATCTCTGAGCCTCTGCTCAGCGTAGCCAGGGGCATTGAACAGGATGTGCGGGTACGTATCCAGACAGCGGATCTTGAAGCTCCGGTTGCAAAGGGTCAACCTGTGGGGACCCTGACAATTTTCGCGGGTGAGAACACAGTTAAAGAGGTACCGCTTTTGGCTGCTGAAGATGTGAATAGGGGGCACTTTTTCCGGGTGCTGTGGGACAGCATAGTGCTGTTTTTCCAGAATTTGATCAACAAACCCCGCTGAATTAGCAAAAACTAGAAAATCCCCCTTAAAAAAGGGGGATTTTTATGCGAAAAATCTTTTAAATAACAAGGAAATTTGTGATTTTCGTAGAAAGAATTGGATGGGAAGTAATCTCTGTATTAGAAAGGGTGGATTGCATGGCGCAGTTTGTCTTAGACAATCTGGACAAGCGCATCTTGGCCTATATGCAGGAAGATGGGAGAATCACATTTGTCGATTTAGCTTCTAATCTCGGAGTATCCGAAGGCACAATCCGCAAACGCGTCAAGCGTCTCACAGAAGAAGGGATATTGAAAACGGTAGGAGTGACCGATCCCCTTAAGATGGGTTTGGACACGGTTGCATTTGTGTGGCTGAGAATCGATCGCCATTATGTGGAGTCGGTTATTGAACAGCTTGAGATCCTGCCTGAGGTGCGGTACTTGGTGGTGACCACCGGCGAGCATGATCTGGTGGCCATGGTTGTGCTGCCCAATCGGGAAGAATTGGTCACATTCCTCAACCGGAAGCTGGCTCAGATCGAGGGTATTGTGGGCACAGAAACGTCTATAGTGCTGCAGGTCCATAAGCAGGTTTATGACTGGGCACCCTTTGCGCAGTTCAAATAGGAGGTGGAGTATATGGGTTTTGTTCTAGACGATTTTGATCGCGCGATTATCAACCTACTGCAGGAAGATGGCCGTATGCCCTTCTTGACCATTGCCAATGAACTTGGCCTGGCGGAAGGGACTATCCGGCGTCGGGTAGCTAGGCTGTTGGATGAGGGCCTACTGCGGATTGTGGGGGTTGCCGATCCGTTTAAGGTGGGTTTGAACACTGTGGCAGTTGTAGGCATGAAAGTTGATCGAGCTCGCATTGAAGAGATCGCAGAACAGCTCAAGTCCTTATCTGAAGTGCGGTACGTGGCCCTTGCCACAGGAAACTACGATCTTGTCATTGAGGTAGTAGTTCCCAGCAATGATGAGCTGCTCACCTTCTTAATCGACACACTGCGCGACATTGAAGGGATCAACAACACGGGCACTTCCATAGTGCTGAAAGTAGCCAAACAAGATTTGGCATACGAGGTTTAGCAGTCCAAACATATCATTTTGTAATCATGGGGCGATGTTGGGGAGCCCGTTCTGCGCGCAGCTTGGACTCTCCGATTTCGCTCTTGTTTTCCGTTTGGTCCGCACTTGTTCAGCAGATAGTGCTGGCCTTTTTTTACTGCTTCCTGCACGCCCAAATATCTATGGAAATTGTTTGACATATGTATCAGAAGGTTGGTATAATTAATACGGTTACAACAAGTCCTGCCTAACATACTCTTTTCCCTTCCTCGGTATGCTACTAGAGATGAAACAACGAGGGGGATTTCATGCAGTTTGAGATAGGCACTACACGCATCTTCCACTGTCCATTTTGTGATGTGGATACACCCCACACAGTCAAAGCTCGCAGGGGGGCTATGTACGGCATTGTCTGTACTAACTGCCGCAACGGCTCCATGGTTAGCGACTTAGATCTGCGTATCTACCAGTTGAAGTGGGAAGAGGAGCTGCAGACTATACTGGACAGTCTGGTAGATGACTCCTACGATGACGATGATTGAGGAGGGTATGACGTGAGCTGGACTGACAGGGACTACTTGATTGCGCTGAACATGATCCAAGGCATTGGAGGCATAAGACTCAGGGCCCTCTGGCATCATTTTGGTTCTTTTGAGAAGATCTGGCGGGCATCTGAGGAGGAGCTCCGCCAGATTTCTAGTATTGGGCCCAAAATCGCCCGGGCCATTGCACAAGCTAGGAAGGATATCTGCCCTCGGACAGAACAAGAGTGGGCACGGAGGCTTGGTGCAAGAATTGTGACCTTGGTTGATGAGGGGTATCCAAGCTATCTACAGCGGCTTGCCGTACCCCCGCCTGTGCTGTACGTTGCCGGCAGACTGCCCCAGAGTCCAGGTATTGCAGTCGTTGGGACCAGACGGCCCTCTAGGACGGGGCTCGCCCAGGCTCGTCTGTTCAGCAGCGCCATCGCAGTAAGGGGAGAGGCGGTAATCAGCGGCCTGGCCAGAGGTATTGACGGGGCCGCCCACTTGGCTGCCCTGGAAGCTGGTGGCCAAACGGTTGCTGTGCTCGGCTCCCACTTAGGCAATATCTATCCGCCGGAGCACCAGAGCCTAGCCCGGAGGATAACGGCGCAGGGAGCGGTAGTGAGCGAGTATCCCAGCTGCAGTCCCACTCTGCCGGGCAATTTCCCTCGCAGAAACCGTATTATTGCCGGTCTATCCCGTGGAGTTTTGGTGGTGCAGGCCGGGGCCAAATCAGGCACCATCAACACAGCGGATTGGGCCTTAGAGCTGGGTCTAGATGTATGGGCGGTTCCAGGAGAGATAAGTGACCCATTGCGAGCGGGCTGCCACAACCTAATTAAGCAGGGCGCCTTTTTGGTTACCGATCCAAGCGAACTTTGGGGAGGGGAATTAGGCCCATCTGCAGAAAGCGGTAGGGAGACTGCTGCTGCACGGGAATCCTTTTCCCCAGGGATGGGTGGAAAAGGGTGAGAATGGGCTTGCGGAGAGATTTCTTGCATAATTTAGTGAGAGCATCTATAATTAATGATGATTCTGCGGCATTTTATGACATTAATTACCAGAAGGAAGGATGTTCCTTTTCTTACTGCACGGAGGTGTCAGTTTGACCACTTTGATAATTGTTGAGTCGCCGGCCAAGGCGCGGACCATTAAGTCCTTTTTGGGCAGGAATTACCAAGTTAAGGCTTCTCTAGGCCATGTGCGCGACCTGCCCCGCAGCCGGTTCGGCGTTGATTTAGACAATAACTTCACTCCCCGTTACATAACCATTCGGGGGAAGGGACCCGTTCTGCAGGAACTTCGTACTGCAGCAAAAAAAGCAGATCGTATCCTGTTAGCCACTGACCCGGATCGGGAAGGGGAAGCCATTGCCTGGCACTTAACTGAGGCATTGAAAATTGACGAGGAAAAATGCAGGGTTGATTTTCTGGAAATCACAAAGGATGCGGTGCGGGAAGCCATCAAAAACCCCAGGCCAATCTCGCAGAGCTACGTAGACGCCCAGCAGGCTCGCCGGGTGCTGGACCGCATAGTCGGCTACAAACTCTCGCCCCTCTTGTGGGCAAAAGTAAGGCCCGGCTTAAGTGCTGGCCGAGTTCAATCGGTGGCAGTCAAGCTGATTGTTGATCGGGAACGGGAGATAGAGGCTTTTGTACCGGAGGAGTATTGGAGCGTCACGGCGCTCTTGGCTGCAGAGACCGAGCAGTTTGAGGCCTCGCTCCACCACAAAAACGGCAAGAAAATTGATCTGCCGGATAAAGCGGCGGCCAAACAGGTTGAGGCGGACGTATCTGGGCAGGAATGGATTGTCAAGGAGATTAAAAAGACTGAGAGACGGCGCAATCCGGCTCCTCCCTTCACCACAAGTACTCTACAGCAGGAAGCAGCGAGAAAGCTGCGTTTTTCGGCTAGAAAGACGATGAGCGTTGCCCAGCAGCTCTACGAGGGCCTGCCTTTGGGTAAAGAGGGCACGTTAGGACTCATAACGTACATGCGTACTGACGCTGTGCGGGTTTCGGATGCGGCGGTGACGGAGGTACGCAAACTAATCAAGGAGCAGATTGGCTCAGAGTATGTAACACCCCGGCCCAGGCGCTATGCCTCAAAGAAGGGTGCCCAAGAGGCCCATGAGGCTATTCGGCCCACGTCCGCGTTGCGCCGACCTGAGGATATAAAGCATTATCTGAATAAGGATCAATACAGGCTTTACGAACTGATCTGGAATCGCTTTGTCGCCAGCCAAATGAGTTCTGCTGTATTCGACGCTACCCGTGTGGATATTGACGTTGCTAATTACACCTTCCGGGCGACCGGGTCCAGACTCAAATTCCCAGGCTTTTTGCGCTTGTATCAAGAGGGCAGCGACGGCAATGGGGTACAGCAGGTATTGGACGACCGCCTTCTACCCGCTTTAGAGGTGGGGCAAAAACTTGATCTTAATAAACTGAACCTTAACCAACACTTCACCCAGCCGCCTCCGCGCTACACTGAGGCTATGCTTGTGCGCACTTTGGAGGAAGAGGGAATAGGCCGACCCAGTACGTATGCTACTATTATGGACACCATTGTGAGCAGGGGATATGTTTTCCTGGAAGAGAGACGTTTTCGACCTTCCGAGCTCGGTGAGATTGTGGTGGACCTCTTGGCGGAGAATTTCTCTCAGCTGTTAGATGTTGGTTTTACCGCCAGCCTGGAGTCTCAACTGGACCAAATTGAGGAAGGGAAACTGGTCTGGCAGCGGGTAGTAGGTGATTTCTACGGCCCGTTTAAGGAAAGCCTGGACGAGGCCCATGCTACATTGGAAAAAATCGAACTTGTTGATGAAGAAAGCGACGTCGTTTGTGAAAAATGCGGTCGCAATATGGTGTACAAGACAGGTCGCTTTGGTAGGTTCTTAGCATGCCCGGGGTATCCCGAGTGCAAAAACACTAAGCCAATATTAGATGAAATAGGTGCTGAATGCGCTATCTGTAAGAGGGAAGGGCGTGAAGGGGGCCAGCTCGTCCGCCGGCGGACCCGTAAAGGACGCTTCTTTTATGGATGCAGCAACTATCCTGAATGTACCTACACTACTTGGCAGGAGCCCGTTGCCCAGCTCTGCAGTGACTGCGGTGAGCATCTGGTCATCCGCAAGAAGGGTAGCGAACCTGTCTGTGTCAACAAAGAATGTCCCTCAAAGGGGTGACAGCTGTGAACGCAATAACGGTAATCGGGGCAGGCCTGGCCGGGAGTGAAGCTGCCTGGCAGATCGCCCAGCGGGGAATTCCGGTAGTACTCTACGAAATGAGACCTAAAACAAATACTCCCGCCCATACCAGCGGCGATTTCGCCGAACTAGTCTGTTCCAACTCGCTGGGATCTATGTTGGAAACAACGGCCGGAGGTTTGTTGAAGGCGGAAATGAAACGTTTTAATTCCCTGCTCTTGGACGTGGCTGAAAGTACCAGTGTGCCAGCGGGCGGGGCACTGGCGGTGGATCGTCACCGCTTTTCTAGCTTGGTCACAGAGCGGCTGGAAGCCCATCCCCTCATTGAGATTAGGCGTGAGGAATATGATGAGCTGCCCGGAGGAATTGGGGTTATTGCCACCGGTCCCCTCTCTAGTCCCGGCATAGTGCAAGCACTGCAGAAACTGACTAAGGGCGATAATCTATACTTTTACGATGCAGCGGCCCCTATCGTGACAGGGGAAAGTGTGGATTACACCCGAGGCTTTTGGGGTGCTCGTTATGGGCAGGGCACGGCAGATTATTTCAACTGTCCCCTGACCAAGGATGAGTATTTGGAATTCTGGCACTCCCTTGTAACAGCGGAAGTGGCTCCACTACATGACCATGAGGAGGGTATTACCGTCTTTGAGGGCTGCATCCCCCTGGAAGTGTTAGCCAAAAGGGGCGAAGATGCCCTCCGTTACGGACCGTTTCGCCCGGTTGGTCTGGAAAATCCCGATGGAAGCAGACCCTATGCTGTGCTCCAGCTGCGCAGGGAGAACACAGAAGCGACCCTGTTCAATCTGGTTGGCTGTCAAACGCGCTTAAAGTGGGGGGAGCAGACGAGAGTCTTTCAGCTCATTCCCGCCTTACGCAACTGTGAATTTGTTCGCTACGGTGTTATGCACCGCAACACATTTATTAATTCACCCGAAGTATTAAACAGCAGCTTTCAGTTCAAGGAAGCGCCTAATCTGTTTTTGGCCGGACAGATCACTGGAGTGGAAGGGTATATGGAGAGTACCGCGTCTGGGCTGTTGGCCGGGATAAACGCAGCGAGACGGATGGAAGGTAAAGAACCCTTGGTTTTGCCCAGGGAAACGATGCTTGGGGCATTGGCTGATTACATAGCCACAGCTGATCCAGGTCATTTCCAGCCTATGAATGCCAACTTCGGCATCCTGCCGCCCCTGCAGGAAAAGGTGCGAGGCAAGAAAGCACGCCGCGAAGCCTACGCTGCCCGGGCGCTCAGGATCATGGAGGATTATCTGGCTTCCCTGTAAGGAGGGATATGGATGCCGGCATTGACTGACTACCTAAACTACCTGCAGATCCAGCGCAATCTGTCGGAGAACACCCTAAAATCATATGAAAATGACTTAAAACATTTTTTGGATTTCTGCTGGGAGCAGCTGGATTTTTTGGGTAGACCGGCCGAGCTGAGGGAGATCGACCGCTACCTCGTCCGCGACTATCTCGCCTTTTTGACAAGACATGGCTACGCCCGCTCTAGTCTAGCGCGCAATTTGGCTAGCATTCGCGGATTCAGTCGCTATCTGTACGAAAAGGATTTGATTACACAGGATTTTGGCCTCCACGTCCAGACCCCCAAGCAGCAGAAGTTGATCCCTGAAGTTTTAAGTATGGATGAGATTTTTCGTTTTCTCACCGAAAGCGTTCCGGGTAAGTCACCAGCACTGCAGGCACGGAACAGGGCGATCTTTGAGATGCTCTATGGTACCGGGATTCGCTTAGCAGAACTGGTGGGTTTAGATTTGGATGATCTTGATAGCGGCAACGAATATATCCTCGTGTTCGGCAAGGGACGCAAGGAGAGAATTGTTCCTCTGGGCGAGTATACCAGGAGCAGCGTGGAAGAGTACTGCACCGTTTACAGGCCCGAACTAGCCGAACCTGAGGAGAGGGCCCTTTTTGTCAACTCCCGTGGCACACGCCTTTCGCCCAGGGGAGTGCAGTACATCCTCGACTTGTATGCGCGCCATTTGGAAATCCACAAAAACATCTCACCCCATACCTTCCGCCATACCTTTGCCACCCATCTCTTGGACGGGGGAGCAGACCTTCGTTCCATTCAAGAATTGTTAGGCCATGCCAGCCTGTCCACCACACAGATTTATACTAAGGTGAGCGCTGCCAAACTTAAATCTGTTTATAACCAGGCCCATCCACGGGCTTGAAGGGGGGAGCAGCTTGGAAATTAGAGCTACCACAATCATTGCTGTCCGTCGGAACGGGGAAGTAGCCTTGGCAGGTGATGGCCAGGTCACTTTAGGAGAGAGGACGGTGATTAAGCACGGAGCTAATAAAGTACGCACGCTGTCTAACGGACAGATTTTAGCCGGTTTTGCCGGGTCAGCCGCCGATGCCATCACACTGTTTGAGAAGTTCGAGCAGAAGCTGAAGGACCATTCGAACCAGCTTGTTCGAGCCGCAGTAGAGCTGGGCAAGGAGTGGCGTGTAGATCGCTATCTGCGCCGTTTAGAGGCTCTCCTTGTGGTGGCCGATGCCCAGACCACGCTAGTTGTCTCCGGTTCAGGCGATATCATTGAGCCGGACGACGGCGTTGTTGCGGTGGGTTCGGGTGGTTCCTATGCCATGGCCGCCGGGTTGGCGTTGCTGAAACATTCTACCCTTTCGGCGGAGGAGATTGCGCGAGAAGCGCTGAGAATCACGGCGGGTATCTGTGTCTTTACTAACGATCAGATCACTGTCTTAACCTTGAAAGACAAGTGAGGGAGGTTGAGGGAATGGAACTGACACCAGCACAGATTGTGGAAGAACTAGATAAGTACATCATCGGACAGGAGCAAGCCAAACGTGCAGTGGCAATTGCCCTGCGCAACCGTTATCGTCGGCGCAAGCTGCCAAAGGAAATGCGCGATGAGATACTACCAAAGAACATTCTGATGATTGGTCCCACCGGTGTTGGCAAAACCGAGATCGCCAGGCGCTTAGCACGCCTAGCCCACGCCCCATTTGTAAAGGTGGAGGCTACTAAATTCACGGAAGTCGGCTACGTGGGCCGTGATGTGGACTCAATCATCCGAGAATTGGTGGACGCTGCCCTACGTATGGTCAAGGCAGAAAAGATGGCTTCTGTGGAGGACCAGGCTAGGGAGTTGGCTGAGCAACGACTGGTGGAACTTTTGGTGCCCGATCGCTCCAAACCGGCCGCCTTTAATCCCATGGAGATGCTCTTTGGCATGGGAAGCCAAGCTTCAGAGCAGTATGGCGAGCCTAAAAACCGGGAGGAGATTTTCCAGCTGCGGGCAGAGACGGAGAGACTGCTTGCCCTGGGGGAACTGGAGGACAGCATCGTGGAGGTGGAGGTGGAGAAGTCTTCCTCCGCTTGGGATATGATGGCGGCAGGCGGCATGGATGATGCGGCAATGAACGCCCTAGAGATGCTGGGCGAACTTTTGCCAGGAAGGGTAGAGAAACGAAGGGTCCGGGTGCGGGAAGCAAGGGAAATTCTGGTGCAACAGGAGGCAGCCAAGCTTTTGGATATGGAAGCGGTAAAGGCCGAGGCTGTGCAGCTTGCAGAAGAGAATGGCATTGTCTTCATTGATGAAATTGATAAAATTGCAGGCTCTGATCGCAACAGCCCAGATGTGTCCAGGGAAGGGGTACAACGGGATATCCTGCCCATTATTGAAGGTTCAACCGTTATCACTAAGGCAGGCCCGGTCCGCACTGATTATATTCTTTTCGTTGCGGCAGGCGCATTCCATGTGGCGAAACCGGCTGATCTCATTCCTGAACTGCAGGGTCGCTTCCCCATTCGGGTCAGTCTGGAAAGCCTTACCGCCCAGGATTTCGCCCGCATTTTAATCGAGCCGAGAAATTCCCTGACCAAGCAGTATGCTGCGTTGTTGGCAACGGAGGGTGTGGAGTTGGATTTCACCGAGGATGGGATTTTGGCGATCGCGGAAATCGCTGAAAAGGTCAATCGTACCACTGAAAACATCGGTGCCAGAAGGCTTCATACCGTTTTGGAACATTTGTTGGAAGAAGTAAGTTTCCAAGGCAGTGGCGCCGGTGAGAAGGTAGTAATTGATCAAGCCTATGTGCGGTCGCGTTTGAAGGACATTTCGGACGACCAAGATCTGAGCCGCTACATTCTCTAAAGGACATAATCCTCACTTGAGCACTTAGAATTCGGGAAAAGTGAAGAAAATGTAAAGAGTAGAGGGGCCTTTGAGCCCCCTTTTTTCCCAGATTCTCTTTTAGTGCAGGACTTTATCGACTTTTGCCGAAATAACTCGAAGACATAAATTGGTAGAATTCTCTTGTATTACCAGGAGGGCAGAATCAGTGTTTAAGACGGTTAACAAACTGAGTTTGGGGCTAAATCGGGCCACGCTGCGCCACAGCGTACTCAGCAACAACCTGGCTAACGTTAACACGCCTGGGTTTAAACGGTCAGACGTTGACACCCACAGCGTATTTGCGGAAACCTTGAGCCGTGCTCGGACCCTCGATCTGAAGCGGACCGATGCCAGGCATCTGCCGGCAGCGTCCTTCCGTTCCCAGATGCAGCCGTCGATAGTGACGGATTACAGTAGTACAATGCGTAATGACGGAAACAACGTTGACTTAGAGCGGGAAAGAGTGTATCTGATGGAAAATCAACTCTACTATGACTCTTTGATCGATGCGGTAAGCCGCAAGCTGGGCCAACTTCGCTCGGTGATCGGAGAAGGGAGAAGGTAAGCGATGAGCGTTTTTAAGACCTTTCGTATTGCGGCGTCCGGCCTGACGGCCGAACGTCTGCGCATGGACACCATCGCCAACAACTTAGCAAATGTGAATACCACCCGGACTGAAGAGGGAGGCCCTTACCGCAGGCAGGTTCCTGTTTTTGCGGCTGTCCTGGACGAGTCCATGCAGAATGGAGCTGGGGTAAAAGTCCCGTTCCAGCGATCCTTCGGGGGAGGAGTACGGGTTGTTGGTGTTGTAAGTGATCCATCGCCGCCTCGCCTAGTTTACGATCCGCAGCATCCCGATGCCAACGCAGACGGTTATGTGGAGATGCCCAATGTCCATGTTGTGAAGGAAATGGTGGACTTAATCACGGCTACCAGGGCATATGAGGCCAATATTGTAGCCATTAACTCAGCTAAATCCATGGCCCAACGGGCGCTGGAAATCGGTCGTTGATCTAACAGCCTGAAAGGAGAATAGCCGTGAAAGTACAACTCAACCCCACACCTACTAAGCTTTCTCTGGGCAGATCGGCCAATACTGTCCAACCCGAAAAGAGCTTTCAGGCCTATCTACAGGATGCCCTGGAAGAGGTAAACACCTTACAGCAAAAGAGTGATATAGCCTTTGAACGCCTGTTGACCGGAGATATAGAGTTCCACGATGCCATGATCATAGCAGAAAAAGCAAACTTGGCTCTCCAGCTAACAATGGCGATTCGCACCAAAGTTCTGGAGGCCTATCAGGAACTAATGCGCATGCAAGTGTAACTAGGTGGGTGAAACCATGAATAACATTCTGGAGTCTATTAAAGAAACCTGGGGGAAATTGTCACGCCCAATGCAGATTGGGGTGGGTATTTTTGTCCTAGGTGTTTTTATTTCATTGGTTCTTTTAGCGCTGCTCTCCCGTCCCCAATACCAGATTCTGTTCTCCGGGTTGAGCACAGATGATGCGGGAGCCGTTGTGGCAGCCTTACAGGATCGAGGCGTTCAATACCAACTGGCGGACAACGGCAGCACAGTTTTGGTGCCCCAAGAACAGGTAGATGAAACCCGGATTGCCCTAGCTACAGCCGGAATGCCAACCGGAGGGGTGGTTGGGTTTGAGATCTTTAACACTACCCGCCTCGGGGAAACGGAAGCTGACCGTCAATTGCGCTTTCAGTGGGCTTTACAGGGAGAATTGACCAGGACCATCAGGCAGATTAACGAAGTTGCCGATGCGCGAGTACATATTGTCCTGCCCAGACGCTCACTTTTTATCAGCGAAAGCCAGGCGGCCTCCGCTTCGGTACTGCTTCACCTTAGGCCCGGTGCCCAGCTGAGTAGGAACCAGGTTAGGGCCATTGCCAATCTCGTATCCAGCAGCGTGGAAGGGTTAACGCCGGAGAATGTGACCATCGTCGACACACGAGGCACTGTGTTAAGTTCGCCGGCTGTGAACGGTATGGGTGGCATTGATTTGGCCGAACGATTTGAACTGCAGTGGTTGTATGAACAGCAGCTGGAAAGCAGCATCGTGGCCATGTTGGAGAGGATCTACGGTTTCGGCAATGTGGTTGCCCGAGTAAATGCCGATTTGAACTTCTCCTTCTTGGAGGAGTACAGCGAAACGTACGAGCCTGTCAATCGGGGCGAGGGATTAGCTCGGAGTGTACAGACGCTGGATGAAAGCTACCGCAGCAGTCAAAGCGGCACAGGTGGTGTCCCCGGTGTGGACGCCAATATCCCCGGCTATGTGTTCGGGGAGGAGGCTGAAGGAAGCACCGAATGGGAACGGAGCGAAAACACTGTAAATTACGAACTGAACCGAATTGAGACCCATGCTGTGATACCCCCCGGTGGAGTGAACAACATCAGCGTTTCCGTTTGGATTAACGGGGAGTTGGACCAAAACCAACTCTTGTCTATCCAGGAATCCGTCGGGCTTGCCACTGGTTTGCGGGAGGATAGGGGTGACAGTATTTATGTGGCCAGCGTACCCTTTGAAGAGACTCCCTTCTTGACCGAAGTACCGCTGCCTATGGTCGGGCCTGTTATACCTTGGTATTTGATTGTGTTGGTGTTATTGGTCTTGATTGGGGTTGTCCTGCTGGTTGTCTTTGGTCGGCGCCGTACAGTTGAGCCCGAAGCGGTGCCAGTTGCTGCAGGTTTGGATATTACGATAGGCGATGATTTCGAACCGACGCGTGAGTTGACCCCAGAAGAGTTGCAGCGCTTGGGTGTGCGGAAGGCTATCCAAAAGGTTGCAACTGAGAAGCCGGAAGAAATCGCGCTCTTGATGAAGACTTGGCTTACAGAGGAGTAGGAGGTAGAAAATGAGAGCCCAGAGGATGAGTGGGAAACAAAAGGCTGCAATACTGCTGGTCAGCCTGGGGCCCGAGCTTTCCGCCTCGGTTTTTCAGCATTTTCGCGAAGAAGAGATTGAAGATCTGACTTTTGAAATCGCAAGCCTGGGGCGAATACAGCCCGAGGTGAGTGACGCAGTCTTGGAAGAGTTCCACAAACTGATGCTTGCCCGCGCCTACCTGGAGCAGGGGGGCATTGAGTACGCCCGCGAACTCTTGGAGAAGGCTCTAGGACCGGATAAGGCTCAAGATATTATCAACCGCCTCACAGCTTCCCTCCAGGTCCGGCCCTTCGATTTTGCCCGCAAAGCAGATCCAAGTCAGCTCTTAAACTTTATCCAAAATGAACATCCCCAGACCATTGCCCTAATATTAGCTTACCTCCATCCGGAGCAGGCAGGTATGATCCTGTCCTCTCTCCCGCCCGATCTGCAGATTGATGTGGCCAAACGTCTGGCTACACTCGATCGAACCACACCCGAGGTACTGCGGGAGATTGAGGGTGCACTGGAAGAAAGGCTCTCAGCCTTTGTGGTGGATGACTACACTTCTGCCGGCGGTATCGATGCAGTTGTGGATGTACTGGGCATGGTGGATCGCAGTACTGAAAAGACGATCATCGATTCCTTAGAGGAGCAGGAGCCCGAACTGGCGGAAGAGATTCGCAAGCGGATGTTTGTCTTTGAAGACATCATCACCCTGGACGATCGCTCTATCCAGAAAGTACTGCGTGAGGTTGATTCAAAGGATCTCGCCCTGGCCCTCAAAACCGCCAGCGAGGAGGTTGCCTCCCGCATTTACCGCAACATGTCAAAACGGGCTGCGGAAATGCTCAAGGAGGACATTGATTATCTCGGGCCGGTCCGGCTGCGCGATGTGGAAGAGACGCAACAGAAGATCGTGGCCGTTATTCGCAGACTGGAGGATACGGGTGAAATCATTATCTCCCGGGGAGGGGAGGATGAGGTAATTGTCTAGGATCATCAAAGCTGCTGAGCTTAAGGTTTTGATTCCCAATGACGAGCAGACCGTTATTCGCTCAGCTGAACCCATTGAGCGGGATGGGGTTGCGCCTGCTCAAGGCACCATTTTGGAGAGTTCCAATTTGCTCCAAGGTGCACAGGAAAAGGCCGCGGCCATCATTGCTGAAGCGGAAAAAAAGGCACAGGCAATTTTATCTGCGGCTGAGATAGAAGGGGAAGAACTGCGCCTTCAGGCCCAACAGGAAGGCTTTGCTCAGGGCAGGGAGGCTGGGTTTCAGGCTGGAAAGGAAGAAGCTCTAACTCAGGGAGCTTCTTTTCTTGACATTCTAGAGCGGACAGTGGAAGAGTCTGCCCGGGTCCGGGCCGAGTCGTTGGCTGCCCTGGAAGATGACTTTTTAAAGTTAAGCCTGCTCCTTGCCGATAAAATAGTAAGGAAAGTGGTGGAAGAGGACATATCCTGGCTGGAACCTATTATCCGTGAGGCCCTCACAGCCCTGGGTCAGGTCGACGATATTCTAGTTCGACTCCATCCCAATGACTACGCTGTGATCAGTGGAAATCCGGATTTAATGACGATAGCAACACGTACCCGGATCCGCTTTGACAGCGACGTTACTATCGCCCAGGGTGGCTGTTTAATCGAGTCAGAAAACGGCCTGATCGATGCCCGACTAGAAAAACGACTGGGCAAGATCGGAAAACAACTCTTGGAAGTGCTGTATGATGAGAACGCTTGAGTCACTTTCACCTAGGGTAAAGCATTATCTGCAGTATCTTGAGGGGCTTGATGATACTATCCACAGTGGGCGCGTGGTGCAGATTGTAGGCTTGACAATCGAATCGATTGGTCCCACCACAAACATAGGGGATATCTGCCTGATCCAGCCTAGGACGGGCGGAGCTGTTCCCGCAGAAGTTGTGGGCTTTCGCGATCAACGTGTCTTGCTCATGCCCTTGGCCGACTTAGCAGGTATTGGACCGGGCAGCCTGGTGACAGCCACCGGTTCTCCGCTAGTCATTCCCGTTGGCCAGAACCTGCTGGGCAGGATCTTAGACGGCCTAGGTCAGCCCATTGATGGCCGGGGTTATATTTCAGCTGATCGCTATCAATCCATCCTAGGCGAAGTGCCGATGCCCCTGGACAGACAGCGGATCACCAAACCCTTAACGGTTGGTGTTAGAGCTATTGATGGTCTTTTGTCCGTGGGCAGAGGCCAGCGTATTGGCGTTTTCGCCGGCAGCGGTGTGGGTAAGAGTACCTTGTTGGGTATGATGGCCCGCAACACCGAGGCTGATGTAAACGTAATTGCCCTAGTGGGTGAGCGGGGCAGGGAGGTTCGGGAGTTTTTAGAGAGGGACTTAGGCCCGGAGGGGTTGGAAAGGTCGGTAGTGGTGGTTGCCACTTCGGATCAACCCGCTTTGGTGCGTATAAAAGCAGCCATGGTAGCCACTACCATTGCCGAGTTCTTCCGTGACCAAGGACGAGATGTCTTGTTTGTAATGGACTCCGTTACCCGCCTGGCCATTGCCCAGCGGGAAGTGGGCCTAGCTGTTGGGGAACCACCTGCTACCAGAGGTTATACCCCATCGGTGTTTGCCATGCTCCCCCGTCTGCTCGAAAGGACCGGACCGGGGAGAAAGGGGACTATCACTGCCTTTTACACGGTACTGGTAGAAGGGGATGATATGAACGAGCCTATCACCGACACGGTACGGGGAATCCTTGATGGCCATATCGTGCTGGATAGGGCGATAGCGGAAAAGAACCATTATCCGGCTATTGACGTTTTAGCCAGTGTCAGCCGATTAATGGTTGAAGTCACCGACAAAGAACATCAGAACTACGCAGGCCGTTTACGAGCCTCTCTGGCTGTATACCGTGATGCGGAGGATCTGATCAACATAGGGGCCTATCAGGCCGGATCTAATACTGACATTGATTTAGCAGTGGAACTGCAGCCCAAAATCACTGCCTTTCTGCAGCAGGGCATTTACGAGACGTCCAGTTGGGAAGAGACGCTGGAGCAATTGGCCCAGATCTTCCGATCTGAGGATTAGGGGCGGATGCTATGGCGAGTTTTAAATTCCGACTGGAAAGGGTATTGAAGCTGAGACGCACCCTGGAAAAGCAGGCTAAACAGGTTTGGGGTGCCCAGCTTGCATTATTACACGAAAGCGAACAGGTTCTGGCCCAACTACAGGAGATGAAGGCGGACGTGGTTGAGTTCGGCCAAAGGCAGAACGACGTTGGGCTCCGCCAGGCCATGTACAGCTACCTTGCCGCCTTGAACAACAGAATAGATAGGCAAATCGAGGTTGTGAAAGAGCAGGAAAAGCGCACGGAAGAGGCGCGCCAGGCCTGGCTCAAGGCTAGGCAGGAAACGAAAAAGATAGACATTCTGCGTGATAGGGCGTATGCTCGGTTTATCGAGGAAGAGCAGCGCAAGGAGCAGAAGGAACTTGATGATATGCGGTCATATGTGCAGGAATAGGGAGGAAAAACGGTGGGTAGATGGATTTTGGTAACGCTGCTGCTGACAGGGGCGCTCGTTGTTGCTTTTGTAATTCTTTCTGTTACAAATGTTATTGACGGACCGGCTCTATTGTGGAAGTTCGGCCTGAGTATTTCCTGGCTGCAGCCCCATCTAGAAACCTATTCCCGCGGAATTCAAAGCGAAGAGTGGATGGCCGCACGGGAAAGTGAATTGGAAGCTGAGCAGGGCAGGGTAGCAGATTTTGAAACAGAGCTGCTTGCCTTGGAAAAGGAATTGGAACAACGAAAACAAGCGCTGGAAAGGCGCGAGGCTGAGTTGGACAAGCGGGAAGCAGAGCTTGAGGCGGAACGAGCCCAGCGGAGAAACGTACAGACACTGGCTGAGCTGTACAGTGAGATGCCTCCCGCGGAAGCTGCTCCCATTCTGCAGAAACTTGATCAACCTCTGCTGCTGGAAATCCTGCTGGCAATGGACACGCAGGATGCGGCGAATGTTTTGCTTCAACTGCCAACTGATCTGGCTGCTGCTTTAAGTAAGAGTTTAGGAGCAGCCAGAGATTAGTTAGGAAACCAATTGAGAGGAGGTGAAGGATATATTCCAACCGCTAATAGTCAATGCGGCACCCCAGGAACTGCCCGTGGAAAAGCAAAAGGCACCTAGCCCACGGACTGCAGAGAGCACGGCGGCCAACTTTGCCAGTCTCCTAACGCTTTTCCTGCGGGAAGAGCTGCCCGAAGCGGTAGATGAGTCGAATCACGATGATTCCGGCGAAGGTGAACCGGAACTGGGCCTGGGAGCAGCCCTGGTAGGCATACCTAAACAGATTCCATCCGCGCCGAGTCAGGCACAGACGGTAGAAGGCGCTAGGGCGCCGAAAATGCCTGTTATGAACAGTACAATGGTGCAGTACATTCTGACTGCAGTAAACCCTGACGTTGATGGGGAAAAGCTGGAAGAGGCACTGCAGGGCATATCTAGCCAGGAGCTGGAAGCACTCCATGAGCTAATTACCGGGGTGGAAACTCCACTGGACGCTGGGACTTTTGTCCAAACAGAATCCCTCCTACCAGGAGAAGGTGTGGTAAAGACAACCTCTGAACCGGTTGCTGTGGATGTTGGCCTGAAAACTTCGCCCACATTGGTGGAAACGGGTGAGCCACAGCTTGAGACAAGGCAGGGTCCGTCAGCACCGGAAGGCCATCCTACCCCTTGGGTCACGCCCATCGGGGAGAAACTGCCTTTGACGGGAGACGCAATAAGAACTCCCCTCAGGCAGGGGAGAGGTAAGCAGATTCAGCCCATGCCCCATATCCAGTTTTCACTGGAGGAGGTAGAAGGACAAGAGCCAACCCCAGTGGAAGTGGAACTGGCAGCTGACCAGCTAAAGACAGGGGAGGACATGTTCTCTCTGGCCAGGAACAGCCGGGACACCGAACTGTCGGGAGTGAAGGGTGGCTTTGTACAGGCCGCTGTTCTGAGACAGCCTGTGGTTGAAAAACAGCTCACCCCAGATTTCGCACTTACACCTGCTGACGACGAACGGGCAGATGGGCTTACTGCATCAGAGTTTGA
>LSQX01161774.1_pt1 | contig 42386 bp, 32 predicted proteins | sample 654561 | NCBI WGS metagenome assembly LSQX01 (sample SAMN04489861, study PRJNA283612) | anaerobic digester metagenome | isolation source: 4 biogas reactors fed with cattle manure at either 37C or 55C with and... | place: Denmark: Kongens Lyngby | collected 2014 | reverse complement strand
CATTAATACAACGCACTCAACGTGCCGTGTCAGCGGGAACAAGCCTTAATATTTTCAATAACCATTGTGACCGGGTACGCATGGCTAATATCGCACAAACTATAAATGTTCTGCAGGCTATGATTCTTACAGAAGATGAAAAGATGATCTTGACACCCACATATCATGTTTTTGACATGTACCAGGTGCATCATGATGCAAGATTGCTTGATTTTGCGCTTGTTTCGAATCAGTATGAATATGATGGCATTAAATTAAATCAAATAAATGCCTCTGTTTCAAAAGCGCAGGATGGATCAGTAAACATGACGATTTGTAATATTGACCATAAGAGTTCAGCAGACATTTCATGCTATATAGAGGATTTTGATAATTTCGGCAGAAATATCAGTGCTACTATTTTGACAGCAGAAAAGATGAATGCAATGAATACATTTGATGAACCTGAAAATCTTAAACCAGTTTGCTTTGATGATTTTGAAGTTAATGGAAATAAAATCAGTATTCATATGCCTGCAAAATCGGTTTTACTAATGACAGTTAGACCATAAAAAGGCAGGTTGGATAGGATTTCTGGAATTTTCGCGACAGGTGATATAGAAATACTGAGTAAATAGAGTTATTCAAAGCAAAAAAAATCTAAACATTTATGTTATTATACCCAGCTTATGTTATTTACATAGCTGGGTATATTTTTGGGGAGATAATCGAATGAATTCAATTGGGAATTGAAACATGTGGTTGCGGGGAAAAGAAAAATATAGGTGAAGGTAAATATGTAATCGCATTCCCGAGAAACTTTTTAAGTCATTATCAGAATTATTTTGAAGTTGTGAATCGAGGTAAAAGGAAAAGTACTTTAAAGACAATATCAAAAGAGCACAAAGGTTTATGTTGCATTGGACAAAAATAATTTTTGTGTATGAATGATTTTACTGTACAAAAGCCGTTATTTTGATTAATATAGGATTATGTCTTAAAAAGCGGCCACGTTTGCTTGTAGCTTGGAAAATTCTTGTTACACAAAAGCAGGACGGTTAAGCGGCCAGTATTACATACAGGAGAATCGCAGTGTGAGAAAACTATTTCAGAAAGACGACGTATTCTATAAAAACCTATTCAAGATTACCATGCCTATCGCGCTACAAAATTTAATGATGTCTTCGATTAATTTCGTCGACACGATCATGATAGGTCAACTGGGTGAAACAAATATTGCGGCCGTTGCCCTTGCAAACCAGCTTTTTTTTCTGGTTGCGCTATTTCTATTTGGCGTAGGCAGCGGTGCATCGGTGTTTGTTGCACAGTTTTGGGGAAAGAAGGATGTAAAAAATATCCGCAAAGTTTTGGGGCTTAGCATAGTATGTTCCGTTGTTATTTCAAGCCTTGCAACCTTGATTATAATGATATTCCCTGAGCTTATCCTGTCCCTTTTTACCAAAGATACTGAGGTTATTCGTATCAGCAGCTCATACTTAAGGATAGTATGCTTTAGTTATATCCCAACCGCAATAAGCTTTTGTTTTGCGACAACTCTAAGGAGCACAGGACAGCCAAAGCTTCCGATGATAGCCAGTGCTGTCGCACTTACAGTTAATGCGGTTTTAAATTACATTTTGATATTCGGAAAGCTTGGAATGCCCGCAATGGGAGCACGGGGAGCAGCAGTCGCCACTGTTATAGCCAGATTTGCAGAGACCGCTATGCTCCTTGGTGCAGTGTATTACTTTAAGCTTGCCCCCGCGGCTTCATTTCGCGAATTATCCGCGTTTAACCGAGACTTTGCAGCAAAGTTCTTTCGAGTTGTTATCCCTGTAGTAATGAATGAGGCGTTATGGTCATTAGGGGTCACAATGTATACCGTCGTATATGGAAGAATGGGTACAAATATACTCGCTTCCATTAACATTTCGTCGGCTATTGAAGGGATTGCTTTTGTGCTGTTTAGAGGCATGGCGAATGCCTGTGCAGTAATGGTTGGGAACAAAATCGGAGAAGGTGATGAACAAACCGCATATATTTATTCTATGCGGTTGGCTGTGCTAGGTCCTCTCCTTGGCGTTGTCGTAGGGCTGATTGTAGTATTGTCTTCTGATCTCTTGCTTTCCTTCTACAATGTTACCGAACAAGTATATAAAAATGCCCGCACCATACTAACTATTTTTGGTTTTTTTATGCCTCTTAAAATATTCAATATGATAAATATCGTTGGTATTCTAAGAAGCGGTGGTGACACAAGATTCAGCCTTTTCTTGGATACCTTTGGAGTATGGATCATTGCTGTTCCTCTTGCTTTTGTCGGCGGGCTTGTATACCATCTGCCCGTTTATATCGTTTATGTATTGGTAAACTTGGAGGAGATCTTTAAATTTAGCCTGGGTCTAAAACGGTTCATATCTAAAAAATGGATTAATAATGTAACATTACAGATGGAAGGTTTATAAACTTGTTCATTTCTCAATCCAGTTGTTTGGTAACCCAAGAAATTTAGCGAAATCGACCACTGCATAGTAATTACTATGGGCTGAATACGATGAAGGTCAACTCCAACATAATGAATGAGGGTTTCGCCGTACGATTGCAAGATTGCACGGTCAATATGGAGAAGCATACCAGAATGCATGCGGAAAAAATAAATATACAAAAAACTCCTTTTGATGTATAAAGTAATTATGAGGAGTTTTTTTGTGTAAAAAATGATATAACAGACAGGAGGTTACCATGAAAGAGTATCCATTATACGGTATTTCCTCTCTGACCGGCATCCTGGCAGCTGTTCTAAACACATTGCTCATTCTCGTTCTTGATTTCACCGTTCCCAATTATGACTTCGTTACACAATATGTCAGTGAGTTTGGCGTCATACCCGGTAATACTTCCACCATTGTATCAATCTGGTGGGTCCTTCATGGCTTGATTTTGATTGTTTTTTCTATTGGATTGAACAATTCCATTGTAAAGGCAGGGTGTTTCTCAATCCTTGGCCCACTTTTTATCTGTTTTTACGGATTATTTGACTCCATTGGCTCGGTCATTTTCCCGATGCTGGAAGGAACCTTTTCCGGGGTGATGCACAATCTGGTCAGCTTTATTGGTATTACAGCAATTATTTTTTCTCCAATTGCTTTGGTTTACCGGTTGAAAAAAGATCCTTCGTGGGCGAGGTTAATCCGATTCACCTGGGTTACACAAGTTTTTTTCTGGATAATCTATGCCATTTGTCTTCTTGCATTTATGGAAATCTATTTTACAGGAATCGTTGGTATCCTGCAGCGTGTTTTCATCTTTGCAGCAGATGCCTGGATCATCGTTCTAGGCTATCGTGCATTCATGGTCACTTTAAAGCGTCGGACATGATGAGAAGCCGCCAATGGAATTTATACGATATTACCTGCACCAATCGCTAAACAGAAATAGAGATTCAGGATCCTGCCGGGGTATTGAGAACAACCAAAAAAAACCTTACAATGAAAGAGGACTAAGGTTTAGTTCATTGGTACAGCTTAATGCAGACAACTGGAAAAGAGGTGTGCTGAAAATGAGAGATTACGAAAACATCAACCTCAGACACGAGAACAGAGAAAAACCAAGAGCCTACTACATTCCTTATGATACTGCCGAAAAAGCGCTGGCAGGCGTAAAGGAAGACTCTGCATATTATTGTAGTTTGAACGGAACATGGCGCTTTAAGCATTTTGAACGGGATATTGATGTCCCTGAAGAGATTTCGTCATGGGATCAGATTGATGTACCTTCATGCTGGCAGTTAAGAGGATATGGAAAGCCTGTCTACACGAACGTAAATTATCCGCATCCTGTTGATCCTCCCTATATGCCCGACGATAACGAGTGCGGTGTTTATAACCGGGATTTCATCCTCAATGATACCTGGGGAGGCCGCCAAACCTATATTGTATTTGAAGGTGTATCCTCTTGCCTGTATCTTTACATAAACGGACGATATGCCGGTAAATCACAGGGCTCTCATATGCAGGCCGAGTTTAATATCACTTCTTTTGTTTCAAAGGGGATTAATCAAGTCACCGTTAAAGTATTAAAATGGTGCATGGGGTCTTATCTCGAAGACCAGGATTTTTTCCGACTGTCTGGAATTTTCAGGGATGTATATCTTCTGTCGCGGGAACCGGGCCATATCAGAGATGTTGAAATACACGCAGATATGAAGGAGATTTCAGTAAGCGTAGAGCACTATGAAATCTACAGTAACGGCATAAAGCTGGATAAAATAGAAGAGCCAATCCTATGGAATGCAGAGCAACCGCATCTATACACGGTATTGGTAAAGGGGCAAACTGAATACATACCGTTTAAGGTAGGCATGCGTGAAGTGCGAATTTCCGAACGGAATGAGCTTTTGATAAACGGTGTTGCAGTTAAGCTAAAGGGAGTAAACCACCACGATACCCATCCCACGGATGGCTACTATATGAGCGATGATTTCATGCGACAGGAGCTTCTGAAGATGAAGGAGCTGAATATCAATTGCATACGTACCTCCCACTATCCACCACCGCCACAATTCATACAAATGTGCGATGAGTTGGGTTTTTACGTCATCGATGAGGCAGATGTGGAAACCCATGGTTTTTATAACAGAAGACCATTTGCGGGGTACGACGTTCAGGAATATCCGGGTTGGCTATGTAATCTTCCCGAATGGCAGGATGTTTTTGTAGAACGAATGGAGCGCATGGTAGAGCGCGACAAGAACAGTCCCAGCGTTATCATGTGGTCAACGGGAAACGAGAGCGGGTATGGCCAAAATCATGCTGCAATGATAAGGTGGGCCAGGGAGCGTGATCCAAGTCGTCTGATTCACTGTGAGGATGCCTCGCGCATGGGGGTTTATGGGGTCACAGATGTGTACTCCAGAATGTATCTTTCGGTTGACGAGCTTGAGAAAACAGCGCTGAACCATCAAATTAATCAGCCCGTATACTTGTGTGAATATGCTCATGCCATGGGTAATGGCCCCGGGGATACAAGTGATTATGTTGAATTATTCTATCAATACCCACACCTGATAGGCGGATGCATTTGGGAATGGGCTGATCACACAATACTTGCAGAAGGAGTGCAGAAATACGGCGGAGATTTTGGAGAGCTTACACATGATGGTAATTTCTGTTGTGATGGGCTTGTGTTTTCTGACCGCAGCTTTAAAGCCGGATCATTAAATGCCAAGTACGCATATCAAAATTTCACCACTTCCCTCACTGGAACCTGTCTTAAGGTTACAAACCGTTTTGATTTTACAAACCTCGATGCATTTAAGCTTGTTCTGTCGCTGATGGTTGACGGAGCGATACTGTCATCCGAGGATTATCGCATTTCAATAGAGCCGCATGAATCTTCTTTCATCGAGCTGCCCTTCGATTTGCCAAACAGTTGTAAATATGGTTTGTATTTAAATGTACAACTATATGATGAGAACGATAAAGAAATTGGCATGCGTCAGCATAAGCTAAACTGCCAAATCATCCCGGTCGCCACCAGCGTTCCGCTTTCCCTTACTGAGACAGATGCTACAATCGAAGCGTGTGGCAATGGCTTTTCGTATACCTTTAACAAGCATTATGGTTGTTTGGAAAGCATCATAAAAAATGGCACGGAACAATTGGCTGGCATGGTGAAACTGACCGTTTGGCGTGCTCCCACCGACAATGACAGGCGGGTGAAACATAAATGGGGGCTTTTTGATGACAATCAAGGCGGGGAAAACCTGAACAAGTTGTTTAGCAAGGTTTATCACTGCTCTGTTGCGGGAAACAGAATAACGGTAGATGGCTCACTGGCTGGGATTGCCCGCCGCCCGTTTTTCAGGTACGCTGCTTCGTACACATTTACCGAAGATGGGATGATAGCAATAGAGCTAAAGGGAAAGCTGGCTGAAGATTTCACAACGTTCCTGCCACGTCTTGGATTTGAAATCCAAACAACGGCGGTAAATGATACCTTTACCTATTTTGGAATGGGTTATAAAGAAAACTACTGCGATATGAATCGGCATGCTAAAGTAGGAATGTACTCCAGTAGCGCAGAAAAGGAATATGTGAGGTATATTGTCCCACAGGAGCATGGAAACCATAGTCAGACAAAATGGCTTAAGATGGGAGGAGGACTTAAGTTTATTGCCGATGAAGTCTTTGAATTTTCTGTATCTGAGTATACCGCGCAGGCACTCACAGAGGCCAGCCACACCAACAAATTGGTGAAAAGCAAAGGCACCAACATCCGAATTGACTACAAGGTGTCGGGAATCGGTTCGAATAGCTGTGGCCCAGAGCTGATTCATAAATATCGCCTTGATGAGAGAGATATCCGGTTTAAATTTTATATTTCATAGGAATGCGCTCGTGCGGGTGACTCATTAATTCAAAAAAGCATTCATATACGAAAGGGATAGCATGAGCTCAATCGTATTTGTGGATATGCCCTGATAATAATGCAAATTGGTTATGAAATACGCCATCAGCGGTTTTCTGGTCAAGCATTTTTTACAGGGCTATCCAAATTATTCTTATATTCACTTATTGACATACCCGTATATTTTTTAAAGCAGGTACCGAAATAGTTTGGATCTGATATACCCACAGCATCCGCAATTTCGAAAACCTTTATATCTTCGTTTCCTTCAAGCAGGCTGATGGCTTTTTCCATTCTTACAGTCGTGAGANNGCTTAAGTAACTGGGGTTCAGATAGAATGTTTTTGCAACATTGGCCAGCGTCAAATCATGATTGGAAAAATTTTCATCCAAATATGTTTTAATGCTTAATATCAATTTATTAATTCTATTGATTTGCTGCCGTCCCATTTCTTTTGTTGTTTTTTCAACCATATGGAAGAGGTATTCCTTAATTTCCGGAATCGTTACCATAGTGAATATTTGACTTAACGATTGAATATCCGCTTTATATTGGTTTTCTGTATCCAATTCTGTATGCATGGAATATCGTAGACATATCAGTGATATTTCAATGGCTATATCATGCATTTGATTGATGGCGGACGGGCTTTTCAAATCAATGTTGGTATCGAAAATGCGGTCAATAATTTCCATTGCCTTATCTTTCAAGCCAGACTTAAGGTATAAACTAAACTCATTATATAGTACATCCAAATCGATTTTGTTCTCTTGCATAGTATAATTAATATGATCATATAAAATCACCGCGCTATTGCCCATTGCTATGCGGAAATCCAGGGCATCAAGCGCCTCCTTATATGATGTGCAGATCTCTTGCGGTTCAGTTTTCAGGCTACCCAGCCCGATACAAACTGAACAATTCAATTCTTTGGTAATACGATCCATCAGGCGTTCGCAACCCGCAAGCAGATCCAGATTTTCGTCGTTGTTTAGAAGTATAATACGGTTGACAGAATCAAAAAAGCGATAAACATGTTGGTTATCATCAAAATGCATTTTGACCAAATTCATAACTTGTAGGTTTTTTATATATTTGAGTTCTTCACTTTCTTGTTCTGAATGGTTTATGATCAGTGCTGCGATCTGAAAGCTTTTATATTTAAACTGTATGTTCAGGAAAAAAAGCTTCTCTTCAATTGTTTTTTTATCAATCCCTCCTGAAATAAGCTCACATAAAAAGTGCTCCCTTAAATATGGCAGGCTATCATAAAGCTGTTTCTTCAATCGGTTATATTCCTTCTGCTCCTCTCTCTCCTGTTCAATGATAGATTTCAGGTTCGTTAAAGTTTTAAACACATCATCATTATCGATAGGCTTTACAAGAAAATCGGACACACCAAGCTTAACGCTTCTTTGAGCATAACTAAAATTATCATATCCTGTAAGGACAACGAACTTAATATGAGGATACTTTTTTGTTGCAATACCAATAAAATGCATTCCATCAAGTACCGGCATATGGATATCGGTAAATACAATATCAACAACATTTGATTCAAGAAGGTGAAGCGCTTCGTCAGCGTTTGAAGCCTCGGCGACGATTTCCATATTAAAGTCTTCCCAATTCACACATTTTTTCAGCAGATTCCGCACCAAATTCTCATCATCCACGATGATAACTTTTATGCTATTTGTCATTTGTCTCAATCTCCTCCTGGCGTACGGGTATTTTAATGGTGATGACTGTACCGCGGCCTTTTCCGCTGTCAATTCGGAATACATCTGGTGCATTATAGTAAATCCGCAACCTTTCGATTGTTGCTCTCAGACCGACGCCGCGGATTTGTCCGTCTTTTATCGCTTTGATGGTTTCCGCACTCATTCCAACCCCATTGTCTGATATCCTCAATTCCACACTGTCTTCAGTACAGAGGGCATCAAGTGTAATTACACCATTACTGGGAAGAGGCTTAATTCCATGGTTAAAAGCATTTTCCACCAAGGGCTGTAGAATTAGTCTGGGAACCATATAGTTAAATACATTGCTGTCGTAATTCTTAATAAAAGTGAATTTTTCACCAAAGCGAATCTTCTGAATCGCTAAATACTGTTCAACGATTTCCAATTCATGTTTTACGGTAACTTTTTCACTACCATAGTTCAAAAACCCTTTATAAAACTTGCTGAGGGCTTTTACCAACTCATATACTTCCCAGTTGTTAACAGATAATGCAAGTGAACTGATTGCATCGAAGGAGTTATACAGAAAATGTGGTTTTATTTGTGATTGAAGAATTTCAAGTTCCTTTTTTCGCTTAGCTTTATTCTCCTTGACAATATTCTTAAACAGTCTTTTAATTTCGCGGATTACCAAATTATAACCCTCTTTCAGTTTTCCGATCTCGTCGTTCCATGTTTCGAAATCAGCCTCCTTAAATTCGCCATTCTCTACAGATGACATCGTTAAAGCAAGTTTTTGGATGGGTTTGGTAACCATCAAAGAAACAATAACCATTCCGAAAATGAACAAGATTCCGCTAACGATAATTGCAATGAACAAAGCGATACCATATGTTGTTGATTGCTTCTTCAATTCGTTTATGGGTGTGATGCTTGTGATTTCCCAACCATAGTTATTGTAAGTATTGGACAGAATGTAATCCATTTTGTCTACACGAATTATTTCGGATGAAGCTTCGTTGCTAATATTATCAAACAGCTTATTATCAGGACTTATGAAAATATTGCTGGATTCATCCTTAAGGAAAAACATCGTATTATACCTGTCGTTATTGTAAGAAAGTGTTTTATTTATTTGGTCTGACGATATATTCATAACCAGATAGCCGATAGGTTTCTGGCTGTCCAGATTGTTAATCACCCTCATGAATGATATGTATTTGCCGCCTTCACTTCCGAAAGTCGATTGTTCATTAACCGAGAGCAGATAGCCTCCTTTTAGTTCTTCGAGCCTGCTAAACCATGATTCCTTTTTTAAGCTGTCCAAGCTAATATTCTTGGGGGATTCGTTTTCAATATAATATTTATTGCCATACAAATCAAAGACATAAATCGATGATAGCTTGCTATCGAAATTGACAAATTCGGTAAGGTAGTTGGATACCCTAATATAATCATCCAAAACAACATCTCCACTGATTAGTATATCTTGTATTATTTTATTGGAAATGAGAATTTTGGACTGGCTATTGACAGAATCAAAAACAGTATCAAAATTTTTACCAATCGAATCGGCAATCTCGAGAGACATTTGCTTTACCTTACCTACGGTATAATCATTGTTAATTCTCTGGTATGAAACAGTGATTGCCGTAAAAAACGTAACAAATATAATGGAGTAGCTTATGATTATCTTCGTTGTAAGACTTAAATTCATAAACCACTTACTCATTTTCTTGATGTTTTTTATCATATAGTATGATCTCCTTAGAAAAATAGAATGTGGATATATATTCTTTGCCCAAGTCAGGTACGATTCATTTATGTTACATTAATTATTTTACTATAACAAACATGTCAGCTTCAATGCACGTTGGAATTATGTAAAATAATTTGAGTATATGGTAAAATTATTACCTTCTTATTCGTTTTTATTTCGACTAGAATGGGCACTGTGAGTCAATAATAAATTGTAGGAGGTAATGCCCGATGAAAAATTTGAAAAACATTTCAAAACGAATGGGAATTTTAGTTTTAGCGGCAGTTATCATATTAAGTATAACTGCATGTACTACTCCCAATCCTCAACCGAACACAGACCCAAAGGATAGTAATGATGGAGCAACTGATAATCAGAAAGTAACCCTTGAATATTGGGATGCTTGGCCTGGCGATCCTCAAAAATCTCTGATCGACGGCATCGTAAAGGAATGGAACGACAATAATCCCAATATCCAGGTGGTCAGAAGCACAACAGCAAACGACCCGTATAAGACAAAAATCAAAACGGCGATAGCTGCTGATGAAGCACCGGATGTTTTCTTTTCATGGCCACAGGGATTTTCCAAGCCTTTCGTTGATGCTGGAAAAGTACTCCCTATCGATAGCTATCTTACTGATGATATCAAGGCTCAGATTCTGCCTGGTGCATTAGTGGAGTTTGATGGGAAAGTTTACGGTGTTTGCTGCACTCAGCAGGTTGGAACATTCTTCGTTAACACCGAGATCCTCTCCGCAAACAACCTGTCTGTACCCAAAACTTTTGATGAACTTATCAATGCCTCAAAAGTTTTAAATGAAAAAGGGATCGTTCCCCTCGCTGTTGGGCAAAAAGACCTATGGCCTGGCATGTGGTACTATAACCAGATCGCTTTGCGTATGGCTGGTCCTGAAACTGTTGTAAGTGCGCTTAATAAAGAGGGATCATATAATACTGAACCCTTTATTAAAGCAGCTGAAAGACTTCAGCAGCTTGTTGAAGCAGGAGCATTTGATCCAAACGCTCTTGGTATCAGCAGAGACGAGTCCGAAGTTGCGTTCTTCTCTGGAAAGGTCGCAATGTATTATGGCCTGAACAGTGCCGGTGGTAAAGTCAAAGGCTCTGCCGTAGACGGGCAAATCGAAGTTCATCCTTTCCCGGCTATTTCTGATGGCGTAGATCAAACCAGTTATGTGGGTGGAGGCGCAGTAACCTTCCTTGTTTCAAACAATACAAAACATAAAGAAGAAGCAGCTAAGTTTGCGATATACTTGTCTCAAGCTACTTCTGATCAATTTTTCCTAACCGGTAACGCATTGCCAATGTGGGATTACAGCAAGTTTGATCAGTCCAAGCTTGATCCACTGCAACTGGAGATCATGGAAAACATAGCAAAACCTGCACAAGGAAACGTATCTGCCTGGGATATCTATCTTGTAGGAAACGATGCTCAGACACACAAAGAGCTGGTTGCTGAAATATTTGGTGGTAGAATAACTCCGGAAGAGTTTGCACAAAAGATGCAGGAAGCTCTGAACGAACAATAAGGAATACTTTATCCTGATAAGAATTCCCCTGCCGGTCTCTTTGATTGGCGGGGGAATGTAATTTGCATCTGGGCAAATGGATCACATACCTCCTCCATAAGATGATGCTTTAATCTATTTCGATTCGAAAATTAATTGTCCAGGACAAGAGTTTCATGTTAGAAGGGAAGATAAAAAAGTGCAAAAGCTGTTAGGGAATAAAAAAGCAATTTTTCTTTTCGTTTTCCCGGCTCTCTTACTGTTTACAGTAATCGTAATTGTGCCTATATTTTTCTCAGTCTATTATAGTATGTTGGATTGGGATGGTATTGCCAAAGGCACTTTTGTTGGGTTTAATAATTATATTCGATTATTTCAAAATAATACAGACGGTTTCCCCAGAACAGTACTTAACTCGTTTATACTGGCCATTCTTTCTGTAGGTATACAGCTGCCGATTGCTTTAACACTGGCACTTATATTGGCGAGGGAAGTCAGGGGTGAGAAAATATTCAGGACGATTTATTTTATTCCTGTTATTATCTCTACAGTCGTCATCGGCCAATTGTGGACAAGAATATATAATCCAGATTATGGTTTATTAAATACAGTATTGAGGGGCATTGGTCTGGAGTCGCTTGCCGGCAGATGGCTTGCAAGCACGGAACAGGCTCTGGGATGCGTGTTTGTTGTTATCGTATGGCAGTATATTGGATATCATATGCTTATAATGTATGCTTCAGCGAAATCTATTTCTTCAGAGATTTACGAGTCAGCCCTTATTGATGGCGCCAACGAATTAACGATCGCTATGCGGATCAGTATACCACTTATGAAGCCGATTATTCGGGTATGCGTTATTTTTGCTGTAATCGGATCCTTTAAATCATTTGACCTGATTTATGTTATGACCGGAGGCGGTCCGTTACACGCAACTGAAGTTCCGACCATACTGATGTACACTTCGATCTTTGCCAAATACCGGTATGGTTACGGTAGTGCGATGGCCATATTTATCATTGTTGAATGTTTGGTGTTTACAGTAGCTATTAAAAAGCTTATGAGCAAAGATGTAATGGAATGAGAATGGAGGTGAACATATGAAAGACAAGAAGATGACAAGATACGATCTTAAGATGGATAACCAAACCGAATTCTATAGACCACTGAACAAAACACTTAAAAAAACGGTTTCAACATTCATTTTCATCGCTTTGTGTATTTTTGCTGTGATTCAGCTATTTCCACTCTATTGGCTGATGACATTTTCCTTTAAGGATAATTATGAAATATTTGGAGGTAACGTTATTGGCTTGCCACAGGTTTGGCGAGTTTCAAATTATATAAAGGCTTTGACCTCTGGGAATGTATTGGTGTTTTTAATTAACAGTGTTATCGTGACGGTAAGCACCATTGTTATAACGAGTCTTTTGGTATGTACTTCTTCATATGCAATCGTACGTATGAAATGGAAGCTAAGCGGAGTTACATTGGTTTATTTCCTTGTTGGAATGATGGTTCCGATTCACGCTACACTTTTGCCGCTGTTCATGATACTCAGAAAATTTAAGCTTCTTAATTCGCATTTAGCGATCATTATCCCTTATGTGGCGTTTGCACTTCCAATAGGGATACTCATTATGACTGGTTTTTTAGAGAGTATACCCAAAGAGCTTGAAGAGGCAGCATGCATTGATGGGTGCAGTATATATAAAGTCTTTGGCAAATTGATTCTTCCGCTGATGCGGCCTGCGATTGCAACGATTTCAATTTTTACGTATATGAGTTCATGGAATGAATTAATGTTTGCAAACACCTTCATTAACAGCGACCGTTTGAAGACGTTGACTGTGGGTATTTTTTCCATGGTCAATGAAAATGAAACCGAATGGGGGCCAATAGGTGCGGGCCTGGTAATCGCAACCCTTCCTACGATTATTATGTATATCGTGTTTAGTGGACAGGTACAAAAAAGTTTGATTATGGGTGCAGTGAAAGGCTGATTGTGTTGCATATAAAGTAAAAAAACATTTCATCGATTCGTGGCCTTTAGGCCAGACAGGTGTCTTGGGAGAATTTGGAAAAAACGATTTAACAGGAGGGCTATGATTGTGGCAAAAGAATTTCATGTTTCTGCTGCAAAGGGATGCGATACCTGGGCAGGTTCCGCAGAAAGACCTTTTAAGACGATTCAACAGGCTGCAGATTATGCAAAAGCCGGAGATACCATCATTGTTCACGAAGGGGTTTATCGTGAGCATGTCAACCCCATCAATGGGGGAACGAGTGACAATGAAAGGATAACCTATGAGGCTGCACCAGGCGAAAAGGTAGTTATCTCCGGCGCGGAGGTGATTACAGACTGGGTGAAGGTAGAGGGGAGTGTATACAAAACGGTACTACCCAATACTTTCTTCGGAGATTTTAATCCGTATAAGGAAGTTGTCTGGGGTGACTGGTTTCTCACTCGGGACAGGGAGTTCCATTTGGGCGAGGTATATATTAACGGAAAGTCGATGTTTGAAGCAAAGAGCCTTGAAGACGTCATGTCCCCAAAACCCTATACCGAAGCAAGGGAACCGGAATGGTCCTTGCATACCTGGTATTGCGAGACGGATGATGTCAATACTACAATATATGCAAACTTCGGTCAATTTGATCCAGATGAAAACAGAATTGAGATCAATGTACGAAAATTCTGCTTTTGGCCTGTAAAAACCGGGATTAATTATATAACGGTAAGAGGGTTTCATTTGACAATGGCAGCTCCTAACTGGGCTCCACCGACTGCTCTTCAGGAAGGCTTGATCGGTCCTCATTGGAGTAAAGGCTGGATTATTGAAAACAATGAGATCAGTAATTCCAAAAACACAGGTATCAGCCTCGGGAAAGAGATTTCTACAGGGCACAATGCGTGGACAAGAATCGGTACCAAGCAGGGGACTCAGCATGAGCGGGATGTTGTTTTTAATGCACTGCGTATCGGATGGAATAAAGATAATATCGGTTCGCATATTGTTCGGAACAATGTGATTCATGACTGTGAGCAGGCAGGGATCTGCGGACACCTGGGAGCAATTTTCAGCCACATATACAACAATCATATATATAGTATTCACAGCAAAAGACTTTTTAATGGCGCGGAAGTTGCCGGGATTAAGCTTCATGCTTCCCTGGACTGTCAGATCTATAACAATCACATCCACAATTGTGATCGTGGATTATGGATGGACTGGCAGACGCAGGGAACGCGGATTTCCGGGAACCTGTTGTATGATAATGATACTGAGGATTTGTTTGTGGAAGTAAGCCATGGTCCATATCTTGTTGACAACAATATTATGCTTTCCATGATGAGCTTCCATGACATGTCTCAAGGTGGGGCCTTTGTGAACAACCTTTTTGGAGGTTTTGTAACATGGGCGAGAGTTCCCAATCGTTTTACACATTATCATTATGCCCATGACACTGCTGTTCATGGAATGATGACCATTCTTGGAGGGGACAACAGGTATTATAACAACATCTTTTTGGGCACGCAGCCTGACAATATTGAAAAGGAAAAGAAGATTGATACGAATGAATGGATGTTTTCTGAAGTAAAGATCCAGGAAGATGGAAGTATCCTAAAAGGACTGGAATGCTATAATGAATGCCCGGTTGGTGGTGAAAGCTGGCACGAAGGTCTGCGTTCGGTTGATGATTTCGCGAAGGTTCGCCTTCCCATGTATTGTGGATCCAACCTATACTTCCATGATGCGAAACCATACAAATCCGAGCAGAATTCTCTTGTTTATCCGGATATGAATCCGTTGGTCCGGTTAGTTGAGGAAGATGACGGTGTATATCTTATGTTTGATTTCAAAGACACTCTGATGAAGGTAGACACGGTTATTGTTACGACAGACTTTTTAGGGCTTGCTTTTGAACCTGAGCTGCCATACGAAAACCCGGATGGGACGCCTCTTTGTGTTGAGAAGGATTTCTTTGGCAAAACCCGTCCCCTTGGCAAAATGATGGTAGGACCCTTTGAGGGGATTGGCAAGGGGCCTCAAAAGATCAAAGTAGCAGAAAAGAAGACAGGCATCGGTTAGAATATTGACAAGACAGGAAACATGGTATCAACCGTAAATAAGGTGGTACCATGTTTTTTGTGGCCTTTATGCCACATGATGCAAGGACGTCCTATCTCAAGAATAGTAACCCCCGAGGAGCATTTAATAAATTTGCTACAAGCAGTGAATTGCATATTGAAGTGAAATGATGTACAATAAATCCAACACATGCATACAAGTTAGCCGTTTTCAGGAGCAATAAATGTCAAACGTAGAAAAACAGGCAAAGTATTATAAGCTTAAAGAATATCTTAAACAAGAAATTCTGATGGGAAGGATCAAACCGGGGGAACAGATTCCATCGGAAAATGCTCTTGCGGAAAAATTCTCGATCAGCAGACACACTGTACGAAAAGCAATATCCATACTTGTGAATAGCGGATATCTTCATTCTGAGCATGGCCGGGGCACCTATTGTACGGATCGAAGCATAAAGCGCAATAATTCCAGGAACATAGGCGTAATAACCACATATATCTCTGAATATATATTCCCGAAAGTGATTCAGGGAATTGACAGCGTCCTTTCAAAAAACGGATATAGCATTATCCTGAAGAGCACGAACAATGACATTGCAAATGAGTATCTTTGCCTTGAAGACATGTTGGAAAAAAATATTGAAGGTCTTATAATAGAGCCAACAAAAAGTGCTGTTTATTCTAGAAACCTCGAGCTTTACAAAGCGCTTGATAACCATAATATCCCTTATGTATTTATCCATGGCTATTACCAGACCATGGAAGATAAACCGCATGTTATTCTGGATGACAGCGCAGGGATGTATGCTGCTGTTCAATATTTGAGACAACTTGGACATACGAACATTGCAGGAATATTTAAGGTCGATGATATGCAGGGTCTGAAGAGACATAAAGGTTATGTCAGGGCACTAGCCGAGTCTGGCTGCCCGTACAACCCCGATAATGTTGTCTGGTTCCATACAGAGGATAAAGAAATTAAGCCACTGAATGAGATCAAGAGATTTATTCGATCTGGATCCGGAATAAGTGCTGTCGCGTGTTATAACGATGAAATTGCATTCAGGCTGTTTCAAATGGTAGAGAGCATGGGGTTGAAAGTACCCGACAATATTTCCATTACAGGGTTTGATAATTCATATCTGTCAGAGAATTGTGCGGTAAAACTGACATCGGTAACCCATCCGAAGGAAAAACTTGGGGAGGCAGCGGCAGAACTGCTGCTGAATATCCTGAAAAATAACAACTGGCAGACGAACTCAGGTGTTATTGTTCCTGAACTCGCTGTTAAGGAATCATGCAAAAGAAGGCCTTGATTTGAACTAAATTTTCGTTACGCTGCAATGAACACATAATAGCCAGTGTTCTTGCGAAGGTGTAGCGTTTAAATTTGTCCAACTTAACAAACAGAGGAGGATTAAGATGAATACTGCAGTAAATGAAACCCGGAAGTCTATTGTTGATGGTAAAACAGTCATCGGGATTGAACTGGGCTCAACTCGCATAAAGACAGTTCTGATCGGCGAGGATCACAAACCGATTGCGTCTGGAAGCCATGACTGGGAGAACAGCTATGTTAATGGCATCTGGACCTATGACCTGGATGCTGTTTGGGCGGGCGTGCAAGACAGCTACCGAAAAATGGCCGAGAGTGTTCAAAACCAATTCGGTGTGGCCGTTCAGAAAACAGCAGGGATAGGTTTCAGTGCCATGATGCATGGTTACATGGTTTTCAACAGGGAGGGAGAGCTCCTGACACCCTTCCGCACTTGGCGCAACAATATAACGGGAGAAGCTTCAAAGAAGCTGACCGAGCTGTTTAATTACCCGATACCGCAAAGGTGGAGCATTGCCCATCTTTATCAGGCCATGATGAACGGGGAAGACCACATCAACGACATATCCTTCATGACAACCCTGGCGGGGTACGTGCACTGGAAACTGACAGGACAGAAGGTTGTGGGTATTGGCGAAGCATCCGGTGTTTTCCCGATTGATCCGGTTACCCAAAAATATAACCTAAGAATGTTGCAACAGTTTAGCGAACTGACCAAGTCATACAATCTTCCGTGGAAGTTGGAAGACATCTTACCGGATGTGCTTGTGGCTGGTGAAAAAGCCGGAGAGCTTACAAAGGAAGGTGCTCAGCTATTGGATGTAACCGGCGAGTTGCTGCCCGGAATTCCTTTTTGTCCGCCAGAAGGGGATGCAGATACCGGTATGACAGCAACCAACAGCGTAGCGGCCCGCACAGGCAATGTTTCTGCAGGAACATCGGTCTTTGCGATGGTCGTGCTTGAAAAGGAACTGTCTAAGGCATATCCCGAGATTGATTTGGTTACAACGCCCACAGGCAAATTGGTAGCTATGGTCCATTCCAATAACTGTACATCTGATTATGATGCCTGGATAGGGTTGTTCGGTGAAGCAGCGAAAGCACTGGGGTCGGATGTAAGCAAACCAAAGCTTTATGACACTTTATTGGTCAAGGCACTGGAAGGAGATCCGGATTGTGGCGGCCTGCTGGCATATGGCTATATATCTGGTGAGCATATCACCCATTTTGAGCAGGGACGTCCTCTGTTTGTGCGCTCATCAAACAGCAACTTCAACCTGGCCAATTTCATGCGTGTAAACCTGTTCACTGCGTTGGGAGCTTTGAAAACCGGCATGGACATCCTCACAGAAAAGGAACAGGTAAAGCTGGATGAAATTCTTGGCCATGGTGGCTTCTTCAAAACCAGAGAGGTTGGCCAGAAGATTATGGCTGCTGCTCTGAATGTCCCTGTATCGGTTATGGAAACCGCCGGGGAAGGAGGAGCGTGGGGTATTGCGCTTCTAGCCGCCTACATGGCTAACCGTGAAGAAAACGAGTCGCTGGAGGAATTCCTCAGTAAAAAGGTCTTTACCGGTGAACAAATTATCACCGTTAAGCCAGACCCATCGGACGTTGCTGGTTTTAAAGAATTTATGAAACGCTATCACCAGGGACTGCCAATTGAAAGGGCTGCGATCGATAATTTCTGATAGAGGCTTCCCTACTGAAGGCAGTGCTACACGCTGTCTGTTCATGTGGAAGAGATATAATTGAAAAATGAGTTGTATGTACGGGCTGGGGCTATGACAGAACCAGCCCGTCCGTTTTTAGCATTGCACTGCTTCATGTGTCATACTGAATCTTGCCATTTTTAACAGCCGTTCGGTATTGCGCGGGTGTCATAGCCATATGCTTCTTGAAACGGCGGATAAAGCCGGAGGAATCATAATAGCCTACGGCCGTGCATACGTCCTTAACCGGCATCGTTGTGTTGGCCAGTAGTTGCTTCGCTTTTTCAAGGCGAAGCAAAAGCAGATATTCCGACGGGTATATTCCTGTCACTTCCTTATATTCCAGTGACAGACGCGAAGCGCTTAAGCCATACTTTTCCGCAACAGCACCCATAGACAGGTCTGGATCGGTAAAGTTTTCACGGATATAATCGATCACTTGGCGTATGACAGAGGAGCATTCACAAGCGTTTTGTTCCTCTATTTTAAGGATATCATTGCACAACTGCCGCAGCGTTTCAACCAAGTCTCCAACCTGTCTGCATCGCGACAGTTCAAAGGTATCATAGTAGTGCAGCATATCGATGGAAACGCCGTCATAACTTAGATACTTGTTCAAAAGCATACTGATTATTTCATTGTAGATTATGCGGAAGGCAAACAATGAAAACTTTTTGTCCCTCAAAATTTGGAACAGATCGTTAATCCGATCATTTAATGTCCGTGCGTTTCCAGCATGCAGTGCTTTGCGAAAACTTTCAAGATAACCACGTGTGAAAGGTTCCATATCTTTTGCGGTAGAGGCAATGTCAGAGAACCAAAGGACATCTTCGTTTCCCATCACGAACCGGTTGTCGTAAGCGGTACTGGCTTCCAGATAAGCACGGCTGGCTTCGGAATAGTCGACATGAATATTACTAACGGCGATTACAGCTTCTTTGTCAAGAGATGAGAGAAGTTGTTGTGCGGCATTTGCCCAACTGACCAGGCCCTCTCTTTTATCCGCAAACAAAACAAATAAATATTGTTCCTGCTCCACAATTTCCATACCACACCCATCCACATCCGCCTCCTCTGAAATCAAAGCATTAAACCTTTCCAACATGTTGCCGGCATTATTAACGGCTGCGATAAGAGAAACACAGAAATATGTTCGGTCTATGTTAATTCCAAGCCCAGAAGCAAAATTTACTGCAGACTCCCGGGTTAAAAAACGGCATTTCACAAACTTTTTTACAAAGGCTGCCTTGAAGGCAGGTTTACTTTCATCCAGACGCGTGTGAAGTGCTTTATTCTGGCCAATTAATGATTCAATTCCTTTTCGTATCGCTAAAAAACCGTCTCCGGAGTTAGTGGGCACACCAATTGATTGCTGTAGTTCCTTGATGGGCTTCACATGCTTGCGTGTAAAATAGATTATCAGCAGGCTGCAGGGTATACTTAAAAGAAGCATGAACAAGGCAAAAGCCAGCCTTGATCGGGCAGCTTGCATTTGTACAGTTTCTTCCGGAATTACAGATACATAATTCAAGTCCAGAACACTGCCCTGCTGGATGAAAAGCAGATAACGTGTGCCATCGTCAATTATCAGTTCGCGAAATGGTTTTTCTTCTGGTTCTTTTTCTTTAATGGAATTGAGGATGACCTCATCCGGAACATCAATGCGTTTTATGGCTGAAATGATGGAGTCACCACAAAAAATGTACATATTTCTTGACTGGTGAATTTCATCGGAAAACATCTTCTGGTAAGAGTCATCCTGTATCTGGAAAAGTACATTGCCAATGCTAAAACGACCATCCAGACGCAAGGGGATTATAACGGTTATCATATTTTTGTTGGGGTTTGTGTTTAGAACGCTTTGTACATTATAATTTTGCAGGATAGCTATCTTATCATCTTTTTTTCTGAGAAGAGATCTCAGGTCTTCAGGTGAAAGCTGCTCATACGTCATCAGTTTATTTGTAAATAAATCAAGAGGGACAGTTGTGCTGGAGGAATACAAATAGTCATCGGAATGAAAGATAACATACATCTGATCAAAGAAAACATCCGCTGAATTGTAGGATGCAAGCTGCTGTTTTAGTTGGTATGCCTTCATAGGATTATCCGCAAGCTTAAATGGTGAGATATACGGAGAGAGGCTGAGCTGATTGGCAATTCTAAGCAATAATGATAACTTCTGTTCATGCTGCATACGCAGAGAACTGAGACGATTGGTATTCTCCTCCACAATACTGGTTTGGATGGCAGAATGATAGCTTTTGCTTACATAAATGCCTACACCAATATAGAGGATTGCCATTACAGCAGCATAGGATATGATATATCTTGAAAATATGGATAGGAATTTAAATTTTTTCATATTTACTCCCATCTACGGGTCTCGGTAGCCTAGTTTTATGATAGTCATCAGAAAACCAATGATGGTTTCAAACTTATAGTATAGCCATATGACTATTCAACCCTGAAAAAAGACATCACAATCGGTAGTTTTCTAGTATTATTAAAGCCAAAAGCCATAATACTTAATGCAAAAAATAAAAAGAAACCGCAGCACAGTTTCGTGCTGCGGTAATTTTAGTCAAAATAACGAATCAATCTCTGTGCATCGATAACATTTTTAGTTATTATGCACCTATTTTAACATATAAGATTAATTGTTGGCAAGATAATTGTCGTATGCTTTCTGATAAAGTTCAATGTATTTATCAACACCTACCTCTTTTGAGGTATCCAGGAAGTTTTGCCAGCTGGCATCTGTCACACCATTGGTGATGAAGTTTGTAATGGATTCCTTCATGAACTTTTCTATTTCGTTGAACAAGCGTGTTTTTTCCAGAGAATCTTCGTTGTTCATTTTAACAAGCCTATTCAGGTAATCGAAGGAGTACTTTTCCAAAACACCGGCAGCTTCATAATCTTTGCTGGAATTATAGCGCTCTACACGGTGAGGAGGCATTTGGTAAATATCAAAGTAGTAGTCGCCAGGAGCAAAGAACTGACCTTGAGTTACCGGCACATACTGATAAAGGCCATTGTTTTCAGGAATATAGAGAACTTCATACTTTCCTTGGTCATTGAGCTTCATACATTGATCAATCGGCCCACCAGGCATAACCGGACCATTAACCGCAGTCATCATGGTTTCGGTTTCAAACTGTGCATCCAACCATTTCAGGGTCTCGGGGATGTGTTTGTTTGCAACTGTAAGAGCAGCGCCAAACTCAGCAACCTCGAGAATTCTCGGTACCTTGACACCATATTTGCTTGCAGGAGGAATAATGGAAACATAATTTTCAGCGATTTCCGGTGTCAACGCGGTATTGATCAGACGCAAGTAGGTGGTGTAACCGCAAAGGTCGGCATTCATCTTTGTGCCCCAAACATTGGAGTCCATGGTAATGGATTCCGGGTCAAGCAGTTTTTCTTCATAGCACATATTAAACCATTCCAGAGCGTCACGGAAACCAGGTAGATATCCAGGGAATACAACATTTTGGTCATCGTCGATACAAGCATATACCCAGCGTACCAGCGGAACGCCAAAGTTTGCAAAGTGGTTGTAAAGCCCTTGAGTCTGATGGATAAGGTCAGCACCGATGAACGGTATTTCATCATTAGGATCACCATTACCGTTGGCATCATTGTCGCGGAAAGCCTTAAGAACATTCGTCAACTCGTCTATGGTTGTCGGAATTTCAAGCCCGAGGTTATCCAGCCAAGCCTTGTTGATATAATGGTTACCATCATGGTTGATGTTTTGTGCTGTCAAATTACCAATAAAATAGGTTTTGCCATCGGAGGCGGGAATGGAAGCATTGGAATTGTTCATGCTCAGGCGTGGGTAATAGTTCGGCATGTACTCTTCCAGATAATCATCCAAAGGCAGTATAATGCCTTGTGTTACGCCGTACTCCTCAATGTCAACCTGTCCACGGATGATCAGATCAGGCCAGTTACCGGAAGCAAACATCAGGTTGATCTTTGTATCCCAGTCATCTTCTTTAACTGGTTCGAATTCAACATGTACATTGGTCTTCTTTTCAAGTTCCTCATAGAACCAAAGGTTGTTGAAATCGGTCTGCTGGTTTCCCAGTGCCCACTGGAAAGCCTTAAGGGTAACTTTTTCACCGGATGGACCAGACGTTGTAGGTCCAGTAGCGTCCGGTGCGTTTGTTGGTTGATTGTTTGGACCAGCTACGTCGCATGCAGTCAGCAGCACCATCGATACAAGCAACAGCAAAACGATTGTTTTTTTCATTTCTTCCATCTCCTTTAAATTTTTTTTTCAAACCGCTTATGCGGTGAGAATCATAATTAACCTTTAAGAGATCCGAGCATTACACCTTTAACGAAATATTTCTGCATGAACATATAGAGTATTACTGCGGGACCAGTGGAGATAACAATTGCGCAGTATTTCGCAACTGCCGCTTTCCGTCTGGCATCGACCATACCCTGGATGTCATCGGCATAAGCATCAAAAAAGGCATCAGTTGAGGTACTGGTGGTAAGCGAGGCGATGATCTCACGCAAAACCGTCTGCAAGGGCAGTTTTTTACGATCTGTGATGTATACCAGTGCTGTGAAATAATCATTCCAGCGTGAGACACCGTAATATACACAAAGAACTGCGATGATCGTACCGGAAAGAGGCAAAACCGTACGGAAAAAATAAGAGAAATGGCTTGCACCGTCCATTATTGCTGCCTCATACAATTCCTTCGGAACGTTCATCATGATATATGTCCGTGAGATCATCAGGTTCCATATCGATACGCAATTGATGATAATCATCAATAATATCGTATCATGCAGGCCAAGCTGTTTGTTCATTAAGAACTGCGGAATCAGACCACCAGAGAAAAACATTGTAAAAACAAACAGAAAGTTTACAAATTTCTTCCCCGGAAAATTCTGTGTCAGCGCATACGCAGCCATCATCGTTACCGCGACGCTGAGCGCAGTACCGGTTAATGTATAGAAAATTGAGTTTCCATATGAGCGTATAAGTTCCTTGTGATCAAATACCGCTTCGTATCCTATCCAAGAAAAATCTTTGGGCCAGAACAGAACCTTGCCCTGGATAACCATATCAGGGTCAGAAAAGGATGCGATGATGACGAACCAAAGGGGATAGAGAACAATAAATAGGACAATAATCCAAAAAATATTGTTTATGATATCGAAGGTTACGTCTCCAATGGATTTTCTTGCTCTAAACCCACTGCCTAAAAAGTTTCTCATAGCACACCCCTCCTAAAACAAACCGGTCTGATTCAGACGTTTGGATATCCAGTTTACTGAAATGATCATTACAAAGTTGATCACATTGATGAAAAGCCCGATCGCTGTCGTATATGAAAACTGCGCCTTTCCAATGCCAATCTGATAAACGTAAACACCAATAATGTCAGATTTTGACATATTCCCTGATGTCTGCATCAACAGTGCTTTATCGGTGTTAGAAACCAGAAGGCTACCGCAGCTTAGGATAAGCATCATCACAACAATCGGTACCAGATGAGGAATGTCGATGTGGCGTATCTTTTGCATCTTGGTGGCACCATCGATAGTAGCCGCTTCATAAATACCCGGATCGATTCCTGTTAATGCAGCAATATACAAAATGGTATTCCAGCCCGCATGCTGCCAGATATCTGAGATAATGAACAACGGACGGAACCAATTTGGTTCGATCATAAAGTGGAGAGAATCGCCGCCAAGGGCGACAATCAGTGTATTAACAATCCCGTTGGATGGAGAAAGAAAAAGATATAGTATGCCCGCCATAACAACAGTTGAGATAAAGTGCGGGACATAAATAGTAGTTTGAATAAACTTCTTATATTTCTTGTGTTCAATTTGGTTGAGAAATATTGCCATAACAATGGGGATCGGAAAGCTAATTATCAAGCCGTATAAATTGAGCAAAAAGGTGTTGGCTAAGAGTCGTTTAAAGTAATATGCGTTGAAAAAATCAACAAAGTGCTTAAATCCAACCCACTTACTGCCAAGAATACCGAACGCGGCCTTATAATCTCGGAATGCAATCTGTACACCATATAGCGGCAGATAATTAAAAACAAATAAAAAGCCTATGGCAGGCAACAATAACACATATAGCTGCCAATTATTGTGAAAAGATCGCCCTGCCCGCTGCCAGAATTTTTGATTCTTTTTGCCGACCAGATTGTTCTTTATTCTCATTAAACATCCGTCCTTTCTTGTGACACTGTTATGCTCGGCGAGAAGCGTTTTGGAGAAAGTGCCAATAACATGTCAAAATTGAGTAAAGCATTTGTGCAAATTTATCATATCATGCTTGTCTGTTGTTTGATATCGTCAAAAATTTTGACTATTAAATTTCTGTTACAAATTGAGGAATTTTGCAAGAAAAACTGATAAAATAAAAAAACATCACCATTACATATGGAGAATAATAATTAAGAAAAAACAACGTAGTATTTGCCGGATTTTCCGATCCTATATTCAGGCGATACAGAATTGAACGGGTTTACTTGAAAAAACTATCTATATACTTTTGCTGTGCGTCGACATCTGTACGAAAGCTGCTTCCGAGTATTTCTTTATAAAAATCGGGAAGCAAAGCGGGCAAGAATGTCGCTCCAAGCATTTGCAGTACAGTAATTCTTATGGAATCCGATTGTTTCTCATCGGATTGTTCAAACTTTGATATGGTGTCGCAAATGAAACGGCTGAATTGCTGCATGGCAGGAGTGTTATAATTATTGTTGTTAATGGGTTCATGTAAAATTGCCTTAATGATTCCAGGATAACGAAGGGAACCTTCCAGAAAATAAAGCATAATATTCTGAAGGGCGGCCTTCCAATCAAGGTTTTGTAAAAAATCGAAGGAATCAGAAAACATGTGATCCAGTGCAGATTGCAAGCTCTCTTCAATCAACTTATCCTTACTGCCGAAATAGTAATTCACAGCGGCAATATTCACACCAGCGGCTGCGGCAATTGTGCGAGTGGTAAGGCCATGAATACCCTCATCAGCAATCAGGTTCAGGGTCACCTGTATGATTTTTTGACGCGTCGGCAGTTTGTCCAGTTCTATTGCAGTCATACTGTGGCTCTTCATTTCCAAATTCATCGCTCCTTGTTTCAGGTGTGAAAGCTAGCGGTTTCAAACACATGTTCAAATTAACACAATCATACCTTGAAGTCAAGACAGACTGCCGTTTTCGCATCAACGCTTATGAACCGTCTTTACTGCAAATTTTCATCCATCCAGTCAAACATCCTCTGCGTTGCAATAGCGCCTGCACCAACCTGGCAATGTTCAGAAGCGGAATCCTCTTTGGTGAACAGCATATAATGCTTCTCACAGGTTAATGCGTCATACGATTGCTTCGCCTGGCCTTCCCCCCAAACCTCAGATACGCCGTCCATGACTAATACCTTACACTTAATCTGATCCAGGATAGGGGTGTTGTCAAACTTTTTAACATTGTCAAGGAATTCAGCAGGCGTTTTTCCTCCAAACACCCACATGCCATGATAAATGCCCCATCGGATACCCGCCTCGTAATCTGCGATCTCCTCCATTTTTTTATTCAGTTCTTCTGGGTCCTCTTCATATAAGTTCATCAAAGAAGGGGTTAAGTAGTCGGAAATAATATCATAAACATTTACATAACCCGGGTTCAAAATACAGAGCTTCAACCTGGGCTCAAAGGCTGCTGCCCGGGCAGCGAAACCACCGCCCATACTGATACCCATCAGCATAATATTCTCTTCATCCACCTGTGGCAGGGTAAGGATATAATCAACAACTGGAGAGACTACGTTTTCCCAGTCTGGCCGAAAAGGCAGGTTCTGCTCGCGTATTGCAAGGCCTTGTCCTGGTCCTTCAAACAGAAGGCAATGATATCCCCGGCGGATGGCCTCCTCAGCGATGTGTTTTGTAGATTCTATGGGAGCGTCAAAGCCTTGATGAACCAATAGAACAGGGGCCTTACCCGATGTCTCGGCTCTGAAGAAATAGCCATTAAGGGTTGTGTCCTCATAAGGGATCTCAACTTTGGTGACCGGCACTGAAAGCAACTCCAGTCCTTTCATGAAAAGGTCAGCACCTGTTTTATAGGTTTTGACGATTCTTTCATCCACAGGATTGGTATGTAGCATTACTTCTGCAGCCAGGTAATAATTCGAAGCCCTTAAGTACGCCTCTCCTGCACTGATCTCATGCCCTTTTGCAAGGCATTCGTCACCGATGGATTCTATGCGTTCAGCCGTTTTGCTCCATTCCCTGAACCAGCTTAGCTCACTGGTATGACGTATTCTTTTCGCCGTATCCAATATCTCGTTGACGTTTCCCATCCGGTGCCAGATCCCATCCAGGACGAATTTCACACGGGTATCCATAAACCAGTTGTCCACGAAAACATAGCTATCCCCTTCTTTTTTTTCATCTTTATCGTTTTCTTCGGTTTGCATGGCTATGGGACTTTGTACAGCGGGCTCTGGTTCGGGTTTCTCTGTGGTTAACAATAAAGTCGCTCCTGCGGTGGCAATCATAAGTATCAGACAGGCTATCCATCCAGGGAAACTTGATTTTGTCATATTATTTTTTTTTCTACTCATAATAACAACTCCTTTTTCAAATTCGAACTTTTATTCTACCTGCAAATTGGGTTATTTCATCCATCAGGTGCTAAGCTTTTTTTGCCTGGCTCCGAATAAAGAATGCAAAATTCCTCCTATCACGGATATGCGTTTTTGGTTCTGCGACAGCATATTCGTTATGTTCTGGTAAAGAAGCACCAATGCGGGCTTTACAGGTGCGAGCAATGAGAAACATGTGATGATTAGAAGGGCTGTCAGGGTATCCGATGGAATAAACTTCGGATAAATACGTTCGCCTCCAAGGATATAAGCAAAGGCGCCTGCTCCGACAGGAATCCCTGTTTGACTGAAGAAATAGACCAAAATACAGCTGATACCCAGTGCCAGAACAAAGAATATCATTGCCAGGATAAAAATTTCCAGGAAAATGATGAAGAAGCTCTGAACCCGGTTAAAACCAATTGCGCGCAGGGTACCAAATTCCTTCATACGCTCAAAAAGGTTCATCCGCACAACCGAGCGTATTCCTACAGCAATAATTGATAGAATGAAAACCACAAAAAGTGTGAACAGGCTCTTCAGAAACCCGGAGATCATCAGGTAGAATTCCCCTGACTCATTTATAGACTCTGCTCTTAATACACCGCTGTTTCCTGTTTGGAGGAATTGATCAAGATCCACTGCCAAGGCATCGGCCATTTCAGGGTTCTTCAGATAAATTCGGACAGAGTGAAAGTATTCTTCAGGCTGATCGTACAATTCCAGAAAATCCGTGTCGGTCATATATACATATATGCTGTCAAAATCGGAATTGCTTTTGTAAAATCCAACAACCTGATATTCCAGTGAATTGACATAACCGCTTGCAGTATTGCTGTCCAACACAACCCAGTCACCCAATTGAATATGGTTTTCCTTCGCTGCCACGTCACTGATGCAGATGCCATATTTGGAACGGAAGGGAAGGGAGCCCTGAAGCAGGTTTAAAACGCCCCGGCTTACATAAAAGTCTGCTTCCCGATCATCCAACCCGACAATAATACTGTAGGATGCATATCTTCCAGTATCCAGAACGCCGTTTCCTCTAAGCGCTTTATACACCTCCAGGATATCGGGTTCACGTTCTTCCAGCCAGCTGTCCAGTATTGTTATGGCTTCTTTGTTTTCCAGGTCTTTTTTTAGGTCAAATTCGGAAAAATGCAATCGGCTTGGATCGGATACATCATATTCCTTTACATTTTCCCAAACGACGGATATGTCTCCCGAAAGAAAATTCCGGTACTGCCCCAGTATCTGTTCCTCTATGCCATTTCCCAGCGTAAAACTGAACAACAGCAATAAACAGGACAATAACAGGGTTATTCCGATAAGCCGGGTTCTTTTTCTGTTCTCTAAAACGTTTCTGTAAGCAATCTTACAATATACAAACATTGGGTATACCTCCTCGAAAGTTATTGCATGATCCTGTGCGCACATCATCAGGAAAATTTCTGTAACCATCCATCATCATGCTACCTCCTAAACAGTCCGGATTGCTTCCGCCGGGTCAACTGCACAGGCTCGGTACGCCGGAAGAAACGAAGATAGGACGGAAAATCCCAGGATCACAAGAAGGTTTATCAGCATCTGATAAGGGTTCAGCTCAAGATACAGAGTCTCCCCCATAATGTAATTAAGGAATGGCAGTGGGGATGAAACACTAAGGCGGTTTAGAAGAGTCATGATAAGAGTTCCTGCCAGTATGCCCAGAATTGTGGAAATAATGCTAACAGCAATGATTTCGCCCATGAAGATTCTGATGACCTGGGGTTTGCTGAACCCGATCGCCCTGAAGGTACCGATCTCTCTATAACGTTCAATTCCAGTCATATACACCAGATTGAAGATCAATACGCTGACAATGATCATTAAAAACACCAGAAAGATGTTCAGAACAACAAACAAGGTTCCTGTGACCGCCTTAATGGCTTCACCCATTTCTTCCGTTGTAGAAAGCAGAATCCCCTGTTCGTCTTCGTCTTCATCAAAGGAGATATCCGCAACAATCAAGTCTTCACTGGTTAGTTTTTCTTCTGCTGTAACCGAGATGTCCAGCCCGTTTCGACTGAGATCAGCCGATAATGCCTTCACCATCCCATGCAGGTCCTGGGTATCAGGCAAAAACAGCAAAATATCCGTAGTCTCTTCCGCTGAGTACCCTGAAAGATACTGCACCGTACTTAGCTGGGTATAGTTTGCCTGATAGCTGAACAGCGACAGCATGATATAGTCTCCAATGCCGACAACCTTAAGCTCGGCCTCTGATTTCAGGCCATAACGGTTTTTCGTTACAGTTTTTACTGTGTCCCCAACACCCAGACCCAGCAGAGAGGCTTGCTCCTTCGTCAACAAGATTTCATTGTTCCCCGAAAGACTGGGATATGCTCCTTCTGACAGCAGAAATGCTTCTTTGACGGAATCCATGCCATGGTCTATTCCAATCAGCATGGTTTCCTGCTTTTTGCCATTTGCTTCAAGACTCACAGCTCTCCTGCAAAGACGGGTGACATGCACATCGGGGTATTGGGTAAGAATCTCTCTGATTGTATGCAGTGTGCCTGGTTCGACAGGCTTCAGCAAATCCCAGCCAGGAGTGTATTGCACCACCATGTCGCCTTCTCTGGAACCCGCCGATCGTAGTTGAATATGACCCGTAAACCCATTCAATATGACATTTTCCACCTTGTTTTTTGCCGCGGTGATAAACGCATTTGCAAACAGCATAACGAACGCAACCATGAAAATAAAAAACCCAAGGGTCACCGACCGCCACAATTTCACCGTTGCACTCTTCAAAGACAGGAATGCAAGCTTCATACAGCATTCTCCTTTCTAAGCCCATCTTCCAGATAGAAAACCATGCTTGCCTGATTAATTACTTTTGGGTCATGACTGGAGAAAACAAAGGTTGTTGATTCCTGCAGGTTAATTTCATGCATCAGCCGAATGATTTCAATGCCGGTTTGCGAATCAAGATTTGCGGTGGGTTCATCGGCCAATACTATTTTTGGCTGAGTCACCAGCGCTCTCGCTATGGCTACACGTTGCTGCTGACCACCCGAAAGCTCAAAAGGCTTTTGCTTCATCTGTTGTGTCAACCCGACCCTGTCAATGAGATCCAGAACTCTTTTTCGCCTGTCTGAGGATGAGATGTCCCTACGGATCAATAATGGCAGTTCAACGTTCTCGTAAACATTCAGAACCGATATCAGGTTGAAGGACTGAAAGACAAACCCGATATGATGAAGCCTTACTTTGTTCAAGTCTGCTTCCGTATACATGCCTGTTTCCATGTTCTCCAACCAGATCTCTCCTTCCGTGGGATAGTCCAGACAACCGATTAAATTCAATAGGGTTGATTTCCCGCTGCCCGAAGGCCCAGCAAGAACGCAAAACTCCCCTTTTTCGATTTCAAGGTTAATCCCCTTAAGTGCGTATACTTCGGTTTTCCCCAATGGATAAACCTTCTTCACATTTTTTACCGTGACTGATTTCATCGAATCCCTCCTAACAAAATTGAATGTTATAAAACATTAGTATAAAACACGTGTTTAATACTAATGTTTAATATATATGTTTTTTTAAGTTTTGCAATACTTTTACAAAAAATTTAATCAAACTCTAATCAAAGTTTGCCAAACCGATGTTGTTGTCTTTTACCGAAGACTTCTTCCTGGTTAACTGTCGGGTATTATTTCATTAATATCAGGTAAACTATGAATACGAGTCTTTATGGATGGGAGATGGGGAATGAACCCTTGGCTTTTCAGCTACATGGTAAGTTTGATGCTGCTAATACTGTTGATTGACTGGAAACAGATTTCGGTTAATTTGGTCGGAGGAACGCTTTCTGCGGTATTCATGCTGGCGGATGTCTTCCTGGGCAATAAGTATGGCTTGTTTACATTTAAGTATGTTGGTCTTCACCTTCCTGATTGGAACCTGTTTTCGGACAGGTTTAATGTCTTTTTTGTAGGCTTGGCATTTAATATTGGAATACTAATCATGCAACTGCTTCCAAAGAAGATGGAGTGGCAGCTTATTTATTCTGTCATATGGGGCTTTTTCCTGTATCTGTTTCTGTATTTGGCTAACGTATTTGATCTGTATATCCTAACAAAGTTCAGAGTGGGTTTGGTGCTCCGTCAGGTACTGTTTTTTTTATTTCTCGGATGGATAAAGACATTCCATCTGACTAAAGGCAGAGTTCTATGTAAAGGTGGCGTGCATGCTCAAGGCAATTCTCACAAATGAATGGTTTTACAGCTCTATTATAGGGGGAATTCTTTTTTTCCTGCTGGTTGACTGGAAGGTATTTTCTGTGAATGTCTGGGGCGGAATCGCTTCCCTAATTCTGGAATTGTATCAGGACGGGGTTGCAGCAGCAATTGGAATGTACCATTTCAGAAAAACCATTCTGACGCTGTTTGATGTCCCTGTATTCTTTGCGGTAGGGGTTGCCTTCACAATGGGGGTGTTATTCCTGCAATACCTTCCAGAAAATACGGATTTGCAGTTTTTGCACCTCTTGGTATTCGTTATTGGTTTCCTAATTTTTGAATATATTGTTACGACATATGAGATGCTTGTATCGCCTTATTGGGGCTTGACAGCCAGTTTTTTTGACAATCTTTTGATCTTTGGCAGTCTGTTATGGCTGAAGCAGTTCGTTCTATATGTGCGATGCGGAAAAAAGATAATATATCCAAAGAAATAATGCGGGATGATGACCAGGGTGCTATAACATATTCAGAGACGGATTTTTTAGTTTGCACATATGATTTGAAAGTCAGTGCAGCAAGGAGAAGGGGTTTCTATGTGGAAGTATTATTTTTTTATAACCCTTGAAGGGGTTGGAATTTATATCTGGTGCAGATTCATCCAGTGGCTGAATAAAAAGTATCCTGCATGAAAGCGTGATTGACACACATGGATGAGTATGATATTTTAGGATGGTAATGAATCCACATCATTTGATGAGGGTTCCACCCGGGAAACTACCGGCAGATCGGTACGATTGTTCGAAAATAAAAAAATGAAGATCAATAGAAGTATATCTGGGAGGGAAAATCAATGAAGCATCATCTCGTTGAAGGAAAAGTTTTACCAGAGGCTTATCATCGTTCGCTGGTGAAATTGTATCAAGAAGGATCAAAGTACCCATGCCCGGATTACGATACGAATATGCTGGAAACTTCTCTGACGCTGTATGTGGAAAACGCCATAGGGGAGCCGTTTATATCAAAACTATTCCCAGGCGGTCATCGGGAATTACAGCAGTATACAATGGAGATCGTTGATGGTATTCTTGACTTTAAAATCGGAGAAGGTAACTGTTGGGAATATACATATCATCACAGGTTTGCCCATCAACTTCCGTGGATTTATTCAGAGCTGAAAAAGAACCCATATACACGCCGTGCGATTATGAACATCCGCGATTTTGAAGTAGATACCTCCAATGCGCACCCGGCCTGCCTGCAATCCATACAGTTTATGGTCCGTGACGACAAATTGCATATGAAGATCATGATGCGATCCAACGATGCGGTTCAGGCAACTTTCATGAACGCGGTTGGTTTTATTGCGTTGCAAAGAAAAGTGGCCTCAGATCTAGGCTACGGGGTTGGGAGTTATACCCATACGGCCCATAGCTTTCATGCTTACGAAAGAAGCTTTAAGACCCTTGAAAAATATGTGAAGGATATACAGGAATGTGATCTGGAAGACTTAACATTCAATTATGAGGAGTTTTACAGAGAGCTGATGGAAGAAAGTACCCCTATGATTATGCAGCAGGTTAATGCTCTGAAGCAGAAACTCCAGGAGGGTTGATTGTAACCCATGATTGCCAAATCGGATCCGAATCCCATGCTTCTTAAGATTTCTGATCTTCCGTTTCATCTCTTCCCGGGTAAAAGCAATACCTGACATTCGAATATCCCTCTGGTTTTGTGATAACCCACGAAATCCTATTTACCCTGGATGTGCTTGCAGCTTGACCAGGGTACATCCATTATATCATGAATCCATTAAAATCAATTCAGATCACAATTTTCCCCAAAGAATTGCCCATAGCCAACAGTGCTGTTCAGAGGCATCTGATTGGAGTTAGATGTGCAATAGTATAAACATTAGCGTAATGGGCTTGTGATGTATAGATTTTTTTACTATCTGTTTCAGTTTATCGAGATATGTAGTAAAATCATTTGTAGATAACCTATCCTGCCGGAATAAATCCTTAAATAATATGCAAATAACCGGGCAAGGACCGAAAAAACAGAGAGGAGCATGCAAATGTCTGTATTGGTAACAGGAGGAGCTGGCTATATCGGCAGTCATACATGTGTAGAGCTTCTTCAAGCTGGATATGATGTAGTCGTTGTGGATAATCTATGCAACAGCAAAGAAGAAGCATTAAAGCGAATTGAGGAGATCGGTGGAAAAGCCTTGAAGTTTTATAAGGTGGATTTATTGGACAGGGACGGTCTTGAAGATGTATTCAAAAACGAACCCATTAGTGCGGCAATTCACTTTGCAGGGCTTAAGGCAGTGGGAGAATCTGTGTCGATTCCATTAAAATATTATCACAATAACATCACAGGTACTCTGATGTTGTGTGAGTTAATGCAAAAATACAAAGTGATGAACCTGGTCTTCAGTTCTTCGGCTACAGTGTATGGGAACCCACATGCAGTTCCGATTACCGAAGATTTCCCGTTGTCGGCTACAAACCCGTATGGCCGGACAAAGTTGATGATAGAAGAAATCCTGAGGGATCTGTATGTCGCGGACAATAATTGGAACATTGCAGTTTTGCGATATTTTAATCCAATTGGGGCTCATCCGTCTGGAAGAATCGGTGAAGATCCCAATGGTATTCCCAACAACCTTGTACCCTATATTACGCAGGTAGCGGTGGGCAAGCTTGAAAAACTGAGTGTTTTCGGGGACGATTATGAAACTCCTGACGGAACTGGAATTCGTGATTACATCCATGTGGTGGATTTGGCTTTGGGCCATCTTAAAGCCTTGGAAAAGCTGAAATCGAAGCCGGGTGTTGTAACCTATAACCTTGGAACGGGAGTTGGATACTCTGTTTTTGACATGATTCGGGCATTCTCAAAGGTGGTTGGCAGAGATATTCCATATCAGGTTACTGGAAGAAGAGCAGGTGACATCGCGATGTGTTATGCAGATCCCAGCAAGGCAAGAAATGAGATGGGGTGGACAGCACAAAAAGGCTTGGATATTATGTGTGAGGATTCGTGGCGGTGGCAGAAAAACAATCCACAAGGGTATTAGCACATGGAATAGATTCGATGGCACCATTGGCATAAGATGCAATCCGTATTGTGAAAGGTAGATGAAATATGGCAAATAAAACTCTTGTAATCATGGCGGCCGGCATGGGCAGCAGGTATGGCGGAATCAAACAGGTTGATCCTGTCGGGCCGAACGGGGAAATCATACTGGAATACGCAATTTTTGACGCTCTAAATGCAGGGTTTGATAAGGTCGTATTCATCATTAACAGAAGCATAGAAGAAATCTTCAAGGAAAGAATCGGTGATAAGATCGAGAAGCGGGTGCATACATCCTATGTATATCAAAGTGTTCAGGATATTCCAAAAGGATTTGATGTACCACATGACAGGGTAAAACCATGGGGTACCGGCCACGCGGTGTTGCTGTGCAAGGATGTGATAGATAGCCCGTTTGCAGTGATTGGTGCGGATGATTATTTTGGAGCGACATCCTTTACCGTCCTTGGTGAGCATCTGGAAACCCTTCAAGATGCTAAAGATATGCATCAATACTGCATGGTCGGTTTCAGGTTGGAAAACACACTCAGTGAGAATGGCCATGTTTCAAGAGGTATCTGCTCTGTCACGCACGACGGATATTTACGGAGTGTACAAGAAAGAACAAAAATTATGAAATTCGGTGACGACATCAGATACACCGAAGATGATCAAAATTGGGTATCCATCCCTTCAGGAAGCACTGTTTCAATGAATATGTGGGGATTTACCCCAAGCCTGTTTGACGAGTTGGAAGCAATGTTTATTGAATTTCTCGATAAGCACAGAGATAACTCCAACAAGGTCGAGTTTTATCTCCCTGTTGTTGCAGACAGCCTAATCTCTTCCCGAAAGGCCAGGGTAAAGGTTTTAAGAACCGAGGACCGCTGGTATGGCGTCACGTACAAGGAAGACAAACCGGTGGTGACCGAGGCGGTCAGAAAAATGCATATGCAGGGGACTTATCCTCTGCGCTTATGGCAGGAATAAAAACAAACTCATCAAAAGGAAACCTGGAAGGATAATATTCTTATGTCCACCGATCAGCCTTGAAAAAGAAGAGTTTGTTGAAAACCCATGTGCAGGTGATGATGATTAGAATATCAAAGATGAAATTAAATAGAAACAGTTGCTTTGCGGTGTCCGCCTCTCCATTGCCTACATACGGCATGGGGAACTGAAAAATTCCGATAGCCATTATAACCCAAAGTAGCTCTATTCGCAGACGGGAGGCCTTATCCTCCTGCTTCTTTTTGTATTCTATCCCTGAAACGATGAAGATCACCAAATAGAAGAGCGTTATGAACCATAGCGTTCCTGGCAAAACTGTACTGCGGAAACCGGACCAAAATGTAAACCGGGTGAAATCGTAAGTATATTCGCCCAAATCGGCTTTTGTATATTTACCAAGGAAGGTCCCTGTTTGAAGGCTTTGTGAAGCGGTATACTTCATGCCCTCCAGCAGTCGGCGGGGGTTCAAAAGATAAAACCTGATCAGCTTGAAATTACTAATTTTCTGGTTGAACTCTTCTTCGGTAATTTCCGACCAGGGTACATATTTAACATATTCATCAGGTGGAAGATAGGCATGCTTTCCTGCTTCTACAGCCAGATCTTCGGATAGTCCTAGCATTTCAAGATCCTTTATTGGGTTATCGGTGTTCTTCAGGATGCCATAAAAAACAGAATTGTATTTGGTATCGACGCCACCCGTCTTGCTGTGCTGGGAATAAACCCCAAAAGCATAAAACAGCAAAAGCCCGATTGGTAGAAAAAATTGTATACCTTTGAGCAGAAAGTGCGGATTTTTCCGTTCAGAGGGAATTCGAGAAATCATGATCACGATGAAGGGCAGAGCTGTGATACACTGCGCCTTGGAACTTATGAAGAAAAGGGAAGAAAGAATAACAGGCAAATATACCCTGACCCCGGTTTTACCCGAATAAGCCACATAAAGAACGGAAGCAATGAAATAGAGAAGCCCGATGATCATAACCGGTTCTCCATAAAGACTATTGAACCAAATAAGGTAATTCCCATCCAGCAATACGATGAGAGCAAGAAGAACGAGAAAAAACAAAGCAGGTGTCCTGTCTATACCCAACCATTTCAAACACAGCCATATCGACGTAATATACATTGCAGAATAGACGATGGCAAGGACCGCGGTGTTGAAGAATGTCATCCCGGATATTTTACAGATGGATTTCGCAAGGGTAATCGGATAGATCAGGCTGGGAGAGGGAATAATTCCAAGAAGCCGAAGTGGGTTCGCAGGCTCCATCCGATATTCTGCCTTGACATAATAATAGAATTGGGAATTAGGATCTGCCAGGCTGTGTTCTGTTTCTGCCAGCCCGGCGATATCCATTATTCTCTGGAAATCTCCCTGATCAGCAACACCTGGCCTTGGCGGCATGAAAAGGACATATGCCGTAAGGATGAAGGCCGGGATTAGAAAAATCCACGGGGTAAGTTTATTCGATGGGTTCATCGGGTACATATTCATCTGTTTCGCCATAATATTTATTTTCTCTCAAACAAAATGATTTATTCTTCGTATTTATAGTAGGGTTGTTGTTCTGGAATTCAATTGATCATAGTATGGTTCTATAGTATGATAAAAGAGCTCATTAAGAATGGAATAGGAGTGAATGCATCATGAAAAAGGGTTCAATACTGGTATACGGATTAATCGCCGTTGTAGCCATCGGCGTCATTTTAATTTTTTCAGGGATAGGGGCATATAATAAACTTGTTGCACAGAATGAAGGTGTCCAGACTGCTTTAAGTCAGATAGACAACCAACTGCAAAGAAGAAACGATCTGATCCCGAACCTGGTTGAAACGGTGAAGGGATATGCAGCCCATGAAGAGGAAATATTTACATCCATTGCCGAATCAAGAGCGAAGCTTGCCGGGGCATCTTCTTTTGAAGATAAGGCAACCGCAAGTGAAGAACTATCGGGTGCATTGTCCAGGCTGCTGGTGGTTGCCGAAAACTATCCAGAACTAAAAGCGAATGAAAGTTTCCGAACGCTTACCGATAATCTCGAGAATACTGAAAACAGGATAGCCATAGCCAGAATGGAATATAACAATTCCGCAAGGGAATTCAACACGGCCATCAAGAAGTTTCCGACGGTAATTTTTGCGGGTATCTTTGGGTTTGACAGCTATGACTATTTTGAAGCATCCGAAGGCGCAAGAGAAGTACCCAAGGTTGATTTTGGGAATAAATAAAGCATGAAGAAAAGAGCAAGTATTTTATCAATTATAGTATTGGCCATATTGTTCAGCCTTCCCTGTTATGGTACATCGGCAGAGTTGCCTAAACCAACAAATGCTTTTTTTGTTAATGATTTTGCCGGTGTGTTGGATTCCAAAACAGAGCAGGCTCTTCAGAATATCGCAGTTCAATTGCAACAGAAGACGACGGCCCAGGTTGTTGTCGTAACAATTGACAGCCTGCAGGAGGCGTCCCTTGAGCTTTATGCCTATGAACTGTACAAAGCGTGGGGTATAGGAACCGCAGAGAAGAACAATGGCGTTCTAATCCTTGTAGCCGTCCACGACAGAAAATCCAGGATAGAGGTGGGGTACGGGCTGGAAGGAGCGCTTCCGGATGGGAAAACGGGCAGGATCCAAGATAATTATATGATCCCATACTTCAAAGAGGGGGATTATGCGTCAGGAATAACAAATGGGTTTCTGGCCATTGTTCAAGAAGTATATGGCGAATATGGTATTGATATTGAAAGCCTGGATCATGGTGATTCGCTTACGGTAACGCAGCCTGAACCTGGAAGAGGACGCGGTGATTCCGAAAATAATGGTCCTATTGTTATTTTCGCCATAATTGTTCTTATGATCGACTGGATATTTTTACGCGGAAGGATCACCCGTTTCTTGTTCATTGCTTTCATGTCCAGCGGGCGTGGTGGCCGGCGTGGAGGCGGAGGTGGATTCGGAGGCGGCTTTGGCGGAGGCGGCGGAGGCGGCGGAGGCGGCTTCTCGGGTGGCGGTGGCCGCAGTGGAGGCGGCGGAAGCTCAAGAAGCTGGTGAGACCAGAACTTATTGCTACGGCATTGGCACGCTACCGGTTGCATCTCTTGCCGGTGAAATGTAACCCTTCAATTCTCTTGATAGGTATTTTTCAATTTGTCTGCTCTCGGCTTTAATGGTCGGAATGGCTTGATATGAGCCAGTGACCTCCTGTTATCCAGCATATACCACATAAATTCACATATTTCATCACTATTTCAGGCTATACTATGCTGTAGGAGTGTGATGAATCGTGAATGGAAATGCTGAGATGCTTAATTTTATTTACCAAAATGCGGAGATGGGTATAGAGACCATCAACAAATTGATTGAAGTAACCGAAGATGAGGATTTTAAGAAACACCTGCAGGCGCAATATGAAGGCTACAGTGAAATCAACAGGGAAGCGCGGTCAATGCTGAATAAACACGGTTATGATGAAAAAGGCATTGGTACATTGGAAAGGATACGAACCTATCTGATGCTGAATATTCAGACAATGATGGACAAAACCTCATCCCACATTGCCGAAATGCTTATTGTGGGCAGCAACATGGGGGTTATCAATGCCGTGAAAAACATCAAAAAATATCAGGATGCTGAAAAAGATATCGTTGGTCTGATGGAAAGACTTCTCCGGTTTGAGGAAGACAATATCCAGCAATTGAAAAAGTTTCTGTGAATGAACCAGAAAGGCAGTTCTTCTGTTTTTCCTCATGGTTAACCATCAGAGAAACTGAATCGCTGGCTTTGAATATTGGCACCACTTGAGATCCTGCTCTACTTGCATTAAACTGTTTATGGAGTGCTAAACTCTCAAACAAAGGATGTTTATAACAAGTGAAGGAGTAGAATGAATGCTGCTGAAAATAACAAACGGCTGTGTGGCTTTTGGTGCAAACATCATATTCTCGGGACTTGATTTTGAGATTAACAAAGGAGAAAAAATTGCTCTGGTTGGCAGAAACGGTTGTGGAAAGACGACGCTTCTGAAGCTGATGGTTGGAGACTATGTGCTTACAAAGCTTGATAACGCAGAAAAATCGTCCATTGTTAAACCAGGGGACGTTGAAATTGGCTATCTGAGGCAGGTTACCTTCGAAGATGAAAGTATTACACTGGAGGATGAGGTTAAAAAAGCATACAAAGAAATCATTGAAATGGAAAGCCGCATTGAAAAGCTATTGAAAGAGATCGAAACCGAGCCAACCGGCAAAGCTTTAACTGAGTATTCACTTCTGCAGGAAAGGTTTAAGCTGCTGGATGGATATACGTATCGGAAGGAATATGAGATTGCGATCAAACAGTTTGGTTTTTCCGACGCTGACAAGGCAAAGCGGCTTTCCGAATTCTCTGGAGGACAACGCACGAAAATCGCTTTTATCAAGCTGCTTCTCAGCAAACCCGATATCCTGTTGCTGGATGAACCGACAAATCATCTCGACATAACCGCAATTGAATGGCTTGAGGAATACCTGAGAGGCTATAAAAATGCAGTTGTTATCGTATCCCACGACCGGGAGTTTTTAGATAAGATTGTAAGCCTGGTTTATGAAATAGAACGGGGCAAGATTACGAAATACACCGGAAATTACTCCGCCTTTGCGGTAGAAAAGCGACTGGCTTGGGAAAAGCAGCAAAAGGAACATATCGCACAGCAGAAAGAAATTGCGCATTTAAGCGGTCTTGTAGAACGCTTTCGCTATAAAGCCACAAAAGCAGCGATGGCACAATCAAAACTGAAGCAGATTGAGCGAATGGATATTATTGAAGCACCCGATAAGGCCGATACAAGAAGCTTCCATGCAGAATTTCAGCCCGAGTATCCAAGTGTAAAACGGGTATTATCGGTAAGGGATTTGGTAATTGGCTATACCAACCCTCTTTCTACAATTACTCTGGATGTCAACCGCGGGGACAAAATTGGAATTATCGGCGGAAATGGTCTTGGCAAATCGACCTTCCTGAAAACCATTGTCAACAGAATACCATCTCTGGGAGGGACCTATGTCTTAGGTGACAGGGTTAAAATTGGATATTTTGATCAACAGATGGCGCAATATACAAGTGAAAAGGATGTGCTTGACGAGTTCTGGGACGAATTTCCGAAATTAGATCAAACGGAAGTTCGAAGTGCACTTGGCGCATTTCTTTTTACTAAGGATGATGTCTTTAAGCCGGTGAATGCGCTTTCAGGAGGGGAGAAAGTGCGTCTTGAGATATGTAAAATATTCCAAAGAAGGCCCAATTTCTTGATCCTCGACGAGCCCACAAACCATATGGATATCATCGGCAAGGAAACCCTGGAAAAAATGCTGAAGCATTATACGGGTACGCTTCTGTTTGTTTCTCATGACAGATACTTTGTCAAGCAGGTTGCATCCTCGGTGCTCGTTTTTGAAGATGATGATGTGATGCTATATCCCCATGGGTATGTATCCTATCTTGAGAGAGTTGCAAAGAATCAGGCCGGTGAAAAAAGGGCTGCAACCAAAGCAAAAAACGAGAGGAAAAGCTTTACAACGCCTGCCAAGGAAAAAGCGAGGCGTGAAGCAAGAATTAAAAAGCTTGAGGCATTGCTGGCCGAATGTGAGGAAACAATTGCAGCGTTACAGGCAGAGATTAGTTCAGATGAGATTGCCTCAGACTACATAAGGCTGACCGAGCTTCAAAAGGAACTTGAAGAGCAGGAAAAACTTAACCTGGGTTATTTGGAAGAATGGGACAGCCTGATAAATCAACAAAAACAAGGGGATGGTTATTAACCCAAAGAACCATCCCCTGGTATTATGCCAAATCGATGGGTGTAACCACGATCAGATTTTTGTGCAGTTGCAGGATAGAAGCTGGTACAGCGGGAGTAATCGGACCAAACAGCGCTTTTTTCATAATCTCTGTTTTTTCCTCACCGCTGGCAAGCAATAGAACCATTTTGGCCTGCATGATCGCCTTAATGCCCATAGTGAGTGCCTTCTTTGGAACTTCATCCCTGCTTTCAAAAAATCTTGAGTTTGCCTTGATGGTGCTTTCCCCCAATGAAACGCAATGGGTATTTGGCACAAATTCATCAGCTGGTTCGTTAAAGCCAATATGGCCATTATGACCGATGCCCAGAAGTTGCAGATCGATCCCGCCTACCGATTCTATCAGATCATCGTATCGTCTGCACTCTGCTTCGATATCCCCGGCCTTTCCATTCGGGATATGTGTATTATGTAAATCAATATTCACCTTTGTTAGCAGATGTTTATTCATGAAATAACGGTAGCTCTGATTATGCTCCGCGTCCAAGCCATAATACTCATCCAGATTGATTGTCGTAACCTTTGAAAAGTCAACATAGTTATTTTTGCATGCTATAACCAGTTGATCGTATGTTCCTATTGGTGTTGAACCAGTTGCCAGACCAAGAACTGTTTTGGGACAAAGGTTAATCTGTCCGACTATAATATTTGCTGCTTTCATGCTCATTTCTTCGTAATTTTTTACTTTCACTATTCTTATCATGCATTCTTCACCTTTCCTTATGTACCCACAATGAAGTTTAAATGGGTATATAAAACACCCCTCTGATACGACTTCGGAACAAGGCCGTATGCGATAAATTCAGAGGACTTCTCTGATAAAAGTATACCGCTTTTTTATTATAGCATGCCTTACCCCTGAATTAAATACTATGAACACAGTTTTGTTTTCATGATATAATAGTGTTACTGTTCACACCCAATATACTTGAGATATAGCTGTGCATAACGGAAACTACGCTTCATTTGCAAGAGCTGTATAGTTCGGCTTAAGCGTTTTTAACGCAGAGCGTTAAAAGACGCAACATTAGCCTTCTCTCTTCTCTTTCAACGCTCCCAATCCTAAAGCATCTCTAATGCGTTCCACCTGTTCGATAG
>LSQX01408844.1_pt1 | contig 42406 bp, 40 predicted proteins | sample 654561 | NCBI WGS metagenome assembly LSQX01 (sample SAMN04489861, study PRJNA283612) | anaerobic digester metagenome | isolation source: 4 biogas reactors fed with cattle manure at either 37C or 55C with and... | place: Denmark: Kongens Lyngby | collected 2014 | reverse complement strand
AAACCTCTGCCAAAGTCTTTAATTTCAATACTATTATCATTTTTAATTGTTAAAACAATCTCATTACCATAACCAGATAAAGCTTCATCAATTGCGTTGTCAAGTATTTCCCACACTAAATGATGAAGCCCTCTTTGATCGGTCGATCCGATATACATTCCAGGTCGTTTTTTTATCGCATCGAGTCCTTCTAAGATTTGAATTGATTGTTCTGAGTATTTTAAACCTTTGTCATCCATTAAATCAGTCCTTGCTATGTAGTGATATTATAACAAATAAAATACCTATTAACAACATTTAATAAGGTAATTTTCACAATATTATATAATTTAAATTGCAAATTTACTAGTATTAAGTTAAAATTTAGTAGAAGAGGGATAAAAATGGGTTTAATCTTACTAAAAATAGGTTTATTTTTCCTAGCTTACCTGATAGGATCAATACCGAATGGGGTATGGATTGGCAAATTATTTTTAAATATTAATTTAACCGAACACGGTAGTAAAAACACTGGTGCTTCGAATGCGATTCGAGTGATGGGCTTAAAATTAGGTATTTTAACTCTTATTCTCGATGCTTTTAAAGCTAGTTTTGTTATTATTTTAGCAAAATATTTATTCCCCTTAATGATTAATGATTTTACCACAACTATTACAATTTTTAGTAAAACATTTGATTATAGCATTGTTTATGGTCTTTTTGCAATAATTGGTCACACTTTTTCACTCTTTTTAAAGTTTAAAGGTGGCAAAGCTGTTGCCCCATCATTAGGAATCGTTATTACATTGACCCCTTATATAGGAATTCTCGCAATTGTAGTTTATACAATAGTTGTGCTTTTAACAAAATATGCCTCAGTTGGCTCAACCTTTGCAGCATTTGCCGTTGGTATCGGAACGATAGTGCAATTTTTAATTCAAGGAAACTTCCAAAAACAACTTTTTGTTGTAATTGTCTATTGGTTGATGATTCTCTTTATCTTCTATCGCCATATCCCCAACTATAAACGTTTGATCAAAGGAACTGAAACAAAAATGAAATTGGGCAAAAAGGCAAAAGATGAGCAATAAAACACCCTTAAGATAACAAAAGGCACTTCAAATGCCTTTTTTATTTAATCATTTTTTGCTTACACTAAGCTATTTTTAAAACACTATCAAGTAAACCTCAAAAAAGAAACTTCATAAGATGCTTTTATTTTTTCTTTTTACTAGTTTTAGTTGGATTCATTGATGCCATAACTTGTCTAACTTGTCTTTCTGAAGGAGTTCTTCCCATTTGACGCATCATTTCTCTAACCATCTGTTCTGTAATTGGAGGGTTCTTCTCTAAATAACGTTTAAACCATGCTCTTGCAAGAAAAAAACCTGCAACAAGGCCAACTATTAAAACCCCAACTAAAATTAAGATAAAGACCCAAATTTTTAATTCTAACATTTTTTTGCCTCCTCAACAAAACTATTTTAGCGTATTTCAAAGTGATTAGCAACTTAAAATATTTTAAAAAAGTCTTTACATTTGACAATTGATGGCTTACAATTATAATGTGAGGTGAAAATAATGCCAAGATGGATTGATGAAAATTGTATCGCTTGTGGATCATGTCAGGAAGTTTGCCCAGTGGACTGCATTAGTGAAGGTGATATCTATGTCATTGATGAGGATGCATGTATTGACTGCGGTGATTGTCAGGAAGTTTGTCCTGTAGATGCGATTCACGAAAGATAAATCTAACAATAAATGAAAAAGCAGACTTTGAAAAGTCTACTTTTTTTTATCAAGCAACTATCTGATAAATAAAGATACTCTTAGTGCCATACTTTCCTGTCTTTAAAAGTTTTAATCCAGGTAAATCAAAACTATTTGTGAGGCGTTTTCTTTCAAGGACTATTTTTAGTCCTTTTTTTTGATTTGCAAGCAGCTGAACTAAAATCTCTTCAATAATTGAATCACTGAATTCATAAGGCGGATCAATAAAGCAATAATCAAAGAAAATTGCCTTTGAAAAATAATAGTCTAAGGCCTTTTGATAATCTAATTGGGTAATTATAATTTTATCGCTAACAACTAAACTAGCTGCATTTTCTTTAAGAGAGCGAATTGAATTGTAATCAGAATCATTAAAATAAACGAAACTAGCGCCTCTCGACAAAGCTTCAAAACCATAAGCGCCTGAGCCAGCAAATAGATCGAGCGCAACCCCTTTTAATGGGCCTAAAGAGTTAAAGACGGCTTCTCTAACTAACTGGGAACTAGGCTTAGTTTTTGAGCTATAACTGACAATTGACCGGCGGTTAAACTTACCACCGGTCAATTTTAAAATAAGTTTTTTCATTGAAGTAATTTCAGTAAAGCTTGATTAAAGTAAAGCATTGCGAAGTAAGTTTTTTCAGTTTTGATAATCCCTAGTTCATGTAAAAAGCGGTAGCGTTTAACAATTGTTTTGTTGAGAACTTTAAATCTTTCTTGTAGCGGTTGACTTTGAAGATAAACAGTTTTATGCGATTGATGTAAAATTTCATTTAAGCGTCTTTTTTGGTAAATTGTATGATTAGATTTAGCAATTTTTCTTTTTTGGGAGTTTTTGATTCGATTAAAGCCATTAATCATCACTTTTGTCTCTAAAATAGCCGCTTTAAGCGAGTTTAAGAATGCTAAGAGGAAAATGTTTAGATCGCCTTTTTCAATCGCTTCAAACCGCTTTCTTTCAATTCTCTTTAAATGTCTTGAAAGTGGAATATAATGATTTATTACCCCAAATTCCCGTAAATAAAGTTGACTTACTGAACGAGCAACTAAATCATTGCCAATCAAAAAGGGGAGGTTGGTCATAATTTGATAATATAACAAGGCACTTCTAACAAAAACACTGACATCATCACGGTGCATAAAAAGTTCCATTTCATCCATGTTTTCTTGCATTATGTTAGGATTGGCACTAATAAATATCGCATGGTCCATCGCTGAACCGAGATACGAGATTGTTTTCCGATATTCACCAGGATAATAATTGACATGTTTTTTAAAAAGTGCATATTGAAAATCTTTTAAAAAACGGTTTGAATAACCAAGTTTATTTAAATGTTCAGGTGCATATTCATAGATTTCTTTTAATTCCTTTAATTCAGCAGCGAATAGATCAAAGTCACTTGGAGCATGAAGATCAGCTAGTGTATATTTGCTGCCATTTAAATTAAATGAATCTAACATTTCAATATCTAAAAGTAAATCATAGAAAAAACTGTTCTGTGGCCTTGGAAGCGGAAAAAGTTCATGAATTTCGCCTTCTAGACGTTCCAATTCAGGACTTCTTTTTGTAGTTATGTAAAGAGAGTTAAGACTATAAGGAGCAAAAGTTTTAACTTTTTTTGACCCATAATCTTCAAATTTATATTCGCCTAACATAATATCACCTATCTTTATTGTATAAAAGGAATACCGAAAAAGCAATAAAAAAAGTGCTTACTAACACTTTTCTTATTTAAAAACATAATTTTTTTTGCTATTCTTTCCTTATAAAAACACCCAGAAAGTAAGTAAGAACGAAAAATTCTAAAGTGGTAATCGCTTTTGCTTTGTATCGTGATTCCTAAAACTTCTAGGCTTTCGATCCCCACAAAGCCTTGATTTCCGTTTCTATGGTTTGGGTCCTACCGGACTTTCCGGGCACCTTAATTATATCATACTACTTTTTTTTCTGCAATTATTCAAGGCCTAAAGGGCCCTTTTTTAAAATAAATCTAATTAATTAATTATTCCTTTTTTTCCAAAATTGCTTCAGCTTTTTTTAAAATTAAAGCTTTAATCTGTTTGTTTAAATCTTCTCTCGCTAAACCAAAGTCAATCATCGCTTCTAAATAGCCGGTTCTTGACCCAATATCATAGCGTTTTGCTTGAATATCATAAGAATAAACAGCTTCATAGTTGATCAAATTTAAAATTCCATCTGTCAATTGAATCTCACCACCAAAACCTGCTTCTTGGTTTTCTAAAAGCTCGAATATTTTGGGTGTTAAAATGTATCTTCCTGAGATTGCACTTAAGGAAGGAGCGACACTTGGATCCGGTTTTTCAACTACGCCTTTGAGTTTGAAAACTTGATCATCCATCGCTTTTTCAGGTTCACAGATTCCATATTTTCTTGTTTCGCTAGGCATAACTTCTAATGTCCCAACAACAGAACCTTTATATTTTTCATAAACTTCAATCAATTCTTTAATTGCGGGTTTTTCACCTTTAAAGAGATCATCACCTAATAAAACCGCAAACGGCTCATTGCCAACAAATGTTTTCGCGTGAAGAATAGCATGTCCTAAGCCTAATTGTTCTTTTTGGCGAATAAAATGAATATTCGCTAATTTTGCGACATCTTCGACAACCTTTAACTCTAAATCGCGCTTTTTCAATTTTAAAAATTGTTCAAGCTCAATGTTTTTGTCAAAATGATCAATAATAATGTTTTTAGTAGTTGAAGTTATTATTAAAATCTCTTCAATTCCGGCAGCTAAAGCTTCTTCAACTATTAGTTGTAAAGTCGGTGTGTCAATAATTGGAAACAATTCTTTAGGAACTGTTTTTGTTGCTGGCAAAAATCTCGTGCCAAAACCTGCTGCTGGGATAACTGCTTTTTTTATCATCTTTATTCCTCTCCCTTAATATATTAATAATATACCATAATTCGAACAAAAGTGCCACCACTAATCAGCATATCAAGAAGTAAATTGCGCAGTGAAGCTTCGATAATATAATCAATGTTTTCAACTTTTATTAAGACCTCAAGCAAACAATAATCAGCTTGTTTTTCAATAACATTTGTATGATATTTTTCAACGATTTGACTTGCGGCTTTGAGATCTTTAAAATGCATTGAAAGCGAGATGATAACCGCTTCTTTTATTTCTAGTTCCTCTAATAACGAAGCTAACGATAATGCTCTTGCAATAATGTATTCATGCTTATGTAAAAACATTTTCTCGTAATAATTCGAGTCAGCAATAACTGTTTGTTTAATATTGGAGTTAAATGTGTTATGAAGCCTTTCTCTAAGACTGTCTAAATGTTTTTCATTATAAAGTTCAACATATAAATTAATCTGACCTTTGCCGACTGTATAGGCAGTAATAATCAGTTTTTTAAAGTTGGCATAAATCAACAAGCTATTTAAGTTTTTATTAAAAGTTTCCTCTGAACTAGCAATCGTGTAAAAAGCACTTATCTTATCACTATCATCATAGATAAATGGTTCATAAAGGGCATTAGCAAAGACTTTTTGATTTGTTTTTGGGTCAGTATAGTGATAGTGGTTGTAAGTAATTCTAGTGAAGTATGTTAAGGACTCATTGACAATAAGACCAGTCATTGTAAGAGCTAAAACAATGATGAAAATTGCTTTTAAAGTATTGGATAATCCACTATAGCTAAGTAAATAAATTATTGCCGGAAAAAGACTGACTTTAAAGACTCTAAACATACTTGTAAAACCACTTTTATACAAAACCATTACAGCAATCATTAGCAAAAAAGCAAAGTACAAGGTTATGATACTTCTAAAATCTAAGCCATCATAAATAACAATATCGCTTGCACTGTGTAACAATAAAAAGACTAAAAGTGAAAATAAAAAGATTAAGACAAAATTTCTTAGAAACTTATATTTAGGGTTGGTATATAATTTTTGAACTTGTGGAAGATGATAGTATTCTTTCATATTTTTGCGGTATTTATAAAAGGTTTTATATCTACCACCAGGGCTATACTGAAATGTTTTTGTTTCACTCTCTTTAAATTGTCGATCTAAAAATTGTTCAAAAGCTGCTAAAGGGTTAATAACGATTACAATCGTTAAAATAAACGATAAAAAGATATGATATTTCTGGGGGGAAAAAATTATTATTGGTCCACTAAAAAGTCCATATATAAAATAGACAATTAATCTTGGCAAACCAAACAGCAAAAAAACAATCGCATAAACGATTAAAAGAATCCCGATAATATACATAATCCCATGATGTTTTTCTGCTAAGACTTGATGGCCGATAATTAAACTTATAATTAAAAAGCCAATAGCCGAAAGCGATATAATTACTCGTCTTTTCATATTATCATTATAGTTTATTTTTCTTATTTTGTCTATTGATAGTACTTAAAAAGAAAAAAGGCTAAAAGAGCCTTTTATTAGTTTTTTAAAGCTTCAATTAGTTCTGCTTTTCGCATTGAACTATAACCAGTAATTTCTTTTTCTTTAGCTAGTTCTCGAAGTTTTACAACGGTTAGACTTGCTAAATCTAATTTTTCTTTTACCGGCTTTTCTTCTTCTACCTTAGGGACAGCTTTAATTTCTTCTTTAGTTGGTTTTTTGACAACAGGTTTTTGTTTTTCCACCTTAGGAACAACTTTAACTTCTTCAGTTGGCTTGCCATTTACTTTATTTTCAATAGCGTCTTTTGAGAGCTCAACGAGTTGTTTAAAACCTGCTTGATCATTTACCGCCATATCAGCTAACATTTTACGGTTAATTGTTACTCCGGCAAGTGATAAGCCATAGACAAAGCGAGAATATTTAAAACCGTTTTGGTGACAAGCAGCATTGATTCTTTGAATCCAAAGTTTACGAAATTCACGTTTTCTTTGTTTTCTACCACTATATGAATATCTTAGCGAACGCATCATCTGTTCATTGGCAGTTCGGTAAAGAGTTCTTTTACTACCAAAATAACCTTTGGCTTGTTTTAAGATTTTTTTGCGTCTTCTTCTTGTTTGAACGCTTCCTTTTGCTCTAGGCATAATAATCCTCTCCTATCTCATATTAGAAATAAGCGACTTGATTCGTTTTTCATCACTTTTGGAGACGCTTGTTTCTTTTCTTAATTGTCGGTTTTGCTTTGTTGTTTTATTAGCTGCAAGATGTCCCTTATAAGCGCGGTGACGTCTGAGCTTTCCAGTTCCTGTTACCTTGATCCGTTTTTTTAGACCACTGTGGGTTTTATGTTTTGGCATAATGATTCTCCTATCTTTTTGTATTTGGCGCAATAGTAGCGTTTAAAACGCGACCATCCATTTTTGGCCTTTGTTCAACAATAACTAAATCTTCAAATTTTTCAATAAATGATTTAATAACATCATATCCTTGTTCCGTGCGGGTAATCATTCGACCGCGAAAGCGAATTGTGATTTTAACTTTATCACCTTTGCCAATAAATCTTTTCGCTTGGTTAAACTTTGTTAAAAAATCATGTTCACCAATCACGGGTGATAATCTAATTTCTTTAACATCAACTGTCTTCTGGTTGCGTTTCATCTCCCGCAATCTTCTTTGTTGCTCATAACGATATTTGGAATAATCCATCATTTTCGCAACGGGTGGTTTCGAGTTAGGACTTACTACTACTAAGTCTAAATCCTTGTCGTAGGCTTGTTTTAAGGCATCACTGCGCTTTAAAATCCCTAGTTTTTCACCAGTGTCAGTTATTACAAGCAGCTCACTAAAAGGAATTGACTCGTTATAAAAATCCTGTTTGTCTCTTCTTGTTGGTCTGTTAATAACTTTCTCCTCCAATTAAATATTTGGTCTAAAATAAGAAAAGCGGATGAAAACATCCACTTAAAAGTCAAAAATTGTAGTTTGTGCTTTTTGCCCAAAGACTAATCAATCAGGCGAGAAGTGGACTCTTCTTCTTTTCACTTATTTAATTCCATAACGATTATATATAAAAGTGGTGGTGTTGTCAAGTAGAAAAACTAAAATGTTTATAAAAGGCTAAATAATAAGTTGTAATTATAAAAACTAAACAATGTAAATAGCCAAACGATGAATGTTTTAAGTTTTGGAGAGGAAAAAAGAAAAAGATTATTTCATTAAACCAAAACTCAGTAGTGTTAAGACCGTTTAATAATAGGAAGACGATTATAAAAACCATGGAAAGAAGAATATTTTTGTTGTTGCCACTCAAGAGGATAACGGCCAGATGGGTAATACTAATGTTGATTAAAAGATTAAAAATGAATAAATAATTAAACGGTCTTAAACTATAAAAACTAACCAAAATAATTTGATAAATCCCATATATTAAAATACCTACAAATAAATAATAAAGCCAGTAGGCGATGATTTTTGTCTTTAAATATTTAGTTTTATTAATTAAAACCACATGAGGTTCTTCAAAACTAAAGATCTCTTTGCTCGCCCCAATAATCCAAACACTGAGTAAAAGATTAATTATTAAAAAAGCTTCTTCTTCGTATTCGATTAAATTATTAGAAGTTTGAAGCAGTCGTTCAACTTCAGTTTCAAAACCACCGCTTAGATAGCTAAACAAAAGACTACAAGATAAAACTACAATCCCCAATAGAAACAGCCATTTTTTATTAAACAAGTAAAGGAGGTGATAATAAATAAATTTAATCAAATGTAATCACCTCTTTGTTTTTTAAAGAATTAAGGTTTTTAGTATTATGACTTGAAATTAAATAACAGATTTCAGGCCGCTCTTTTAGATAGGAGACTACCTTTTTTTGCATTTGCGCATCAAGTCCATCTAAAGGCTCATCTAAAAAGACAATCTCTGGATTACCAACAAAAGCTAAATACAACAAAACTTTTTTAACATTTCCTTTTGATAAGTTTTTTAATCTTTTATTTAATTCTAGTTGTAAATAACTTTCTAACTCCGAATCACGTTTTTCTTTCATTAAAGCTAAAAGCGAATTTAAATAAGTATTGACTTTCAAGTCACTTTTAAATGGAAGCAGTTCAGCTACATAGCGAAAGTTTTTATAAAACCGTCTAATAGTTCCTTTGTTGGGTTTATAAAAGCCTAAAATCAACTTAATGAAAGTTGTTTTGCCGGTGCCGTTTTCACCTTTTAAGAGATAAACCTTCCCCTTTTCGAGTCTAATTGAAAGCTTGTCGATTACGAGCAAGTTTTTAAAAGATTTTGTTAAATCTTTAACTTCAACTAAGCAAGTAGACATAGTTAATCAAACCATAGTTTAGCGGATTTTCCCAAGTTTCATAATAAAGATAGTAAGGAAGATGTTCTGTTAATAATTGACCATTTTGTTGATAGACCAATTTAAGGACTAGACAATCACTGATTTGGTTTTGAGCAGGAAGGATTACCGTTAAAAGTTCATCACTAGCCAATGACTTTCCTAAATAAACGCGAACTTTATTCGAGATAAATAGATGGTCAAGAAAAATCTCCTCCGCTAAATTAAATTTAAAACTAACTGAATCTAAAGCGGGAAAATCAGGATGTCTTGTTCCGTAAAGCTCAACTAAATCTAAATTGGAACTTTTTCGATAATAATCAAACGAACCGATAAATAAGCTACACTCATGACCATTTTTAAGTCGAATTGTTAAATATGCTTCATTAATAAAAAAATGAGTATCTAAACTTGGTAATTCTAATAAATAACTATAACAAGTATATTTATCACTTAAATAAGAATAGTTTTGAAGCTTTTTAATCTCAACAATTTCCACAGTCAACTTTTTTGTCTGTTCAACATTATGTAAAAAAAGATTATTGATCGCTTCTTTTTCTTGAAATGCTGTTTTTCGGTTGGCATATAATTTAAGATTCAGTTGATCTAATTCAGTTAAACTATAAGTTGTCGCTTGTGAAATGATTTTATCTTCCTTTGGTGACTTATAAGCCAAATAGTTTAAATAAATTAGTCCGCTCAATAAGACAATTAAAAGCGGAAACAAAACTTTTTTCATTAGACTCTAACCTTCTCTAACCGGTAATACTGAGTTGTGACTACGAAGACTTCATAACCACCTTTATAATGGGTTATCCAAAAAATATAATGAGCTGCGACTCCATTTGAAATATGACCTTCACCAGTAATATACAGATTTAGCATCGTTCCCGGGTCGATTGAGATTTTAAGTTTAATATTTTCTTGAGTCTCACTCTCAGATTTATAAGCAGATGTAATCTTTAGTGATTGGTCAAGTCCACCTTTAAACTTTTCGACAGTCCCGCTAAGCTTAACATCGATACTTCCAGTTGCAGAAAGGCTAATCGACTTAGTTGATTTTTTCTTCATCTCATAGTTATATTCAATTGGAGTATAGCCGTCATTATAATAGGAAAAAAGGGTTTCTGTTTTATAAGTAACTTTAGCTTCATCAGTTACTTGATAAATCCGCCAACCTAAAAACTTTCTTTTATTAACTTTTTTATAGTATGTCTGATAATCACTTTTAGAATACTCACTTAAAAACTTGCCACTTTGCAGTTCAATATCTTCAAACGCCTTATAGTTACTATCCGCATAAACAACACTTTTACTAACAGTAAAACAAATAACAATAAACAAAAATAAAAACCACTTTTTCATTGAATTCACCTCTACTCAATTACTACAAAAGTGGTTGTTTGATTTCTTTTTTTCTTTTACTTTATTTTTTTTCCATCAGCGCTTCCAGTTCGCTAATTTCTTTTACAATATTTGCTGATAAATTGATTGAACCTGTTTCTGTGATTAAAATATTATCTTCAATTCGAATCCCAATCTTTTCATCAGCTAAATATAAACCAGGCTCGACAGTTAAGATTTGACCGGCTTCAAAAGGGAGTGTATAATCGCCAACATCATGAACATCTAATCCTAAAAAGTGACCGATTGAGTGATAATAATAATTGCTGAGTTCGGCTTCAGTTTCGATTTTTCCAAGTTTAATTAAACCTTCAGCCAAAAGTTTTTTCGCATAATCATTAAACTCTTGATTTGTAACTCCCGGCTTTAAAAACTCAATAACTTTTTTATTACAATTAAGAACAACCTCATAAATCTCTTTTTGGCGCTGACTAAACTTACCGTTGACAGGGAATGTTCTTGTAATATCGCTACAATAAAACTCATTTTGAACTCCTAAGTCAAATAAAATTAACTCCCCATCTTCAACAACTCGATTATTTTCTTCATAATGGAGTACTGTTCCGTTGATTCCACTTCCAGCAATCGTCTTAAAGGATGGAGTGACTCCTTTCATATTTAAAACAAAATTATAATGGGCTTCAATTTGATATTCCTTTAAGCCGGGTTTAGTATTTTTAAGCAGCGCAATGATTCCTTCATTTGTAATTTCAATCGCTTCTTGAATTAATTTAATTTCGGTTTCATCTTTAATGCTGCGCATCACACTGAGCAGTGGATGGGTGTTTTTAACGACTAAATGAGGATAAAGTTTTGTTAGCTTATTGGCAATGTTTTGCGACTCTAAAGTTGCTTCAGCCATACTTCGCCGTTCTAAATCTAAATATAATGTTTCAATTGGACCAAAATGAGCAGCCCGAGCAGTACCCAAATATTGTGAGATGACACTACTTATTGTAGTGTTAGCCATTACATCATCGATTCCGCTCGTTAGTTTGGCGTCTTCAAAGTCTAAAACCTTTCCAACCCAAAGTGCTTTTAGTCGATCGTAAGGCTCTAAAAATAAAATTGTTTTCTGTTTATTAATCCCTTTTACAATCATTAAATAAGAATCACTTTGATTAATCCCTGTCAAGTAATAAAAGTTTCTGTTAACTTCATAAGGATAGCTTTGATCAGCACTTTTCTTCGGTGCTTTTCCGGAATAAAAAAGCGCGATTGATTGTTCAGCAAGACTAGAAATTAATTTTTGTCTTCTTTTTTTGTACATAGTTTACACATCCTTTATTTGTTTTAAAATAGTTTGTTCTATCGTTAAAAGTTTCTGATTAGCTGTTTTGAGGTTCTTGGCTTTTACATAGAGATAAAGTTTTAATTTTGATTCTGTGCCTGAAGGTCTTAAAATTACCGTTACATTTGGTTTATAGACAAACCTTAAGACATCACTTTTAGGAAAACCCAAAGGACTAGTTAGCCCATTTTCATATTTTAATTGGTTGAGATAATCTTCGGCAAAAACTAGACTGTGGGATACCAAAGCTGGATGATTCGAGCGGAAGTAAGCCATAATTTTTTTGATTTTTCTACTGCCAGTAATTCCTTCATAAGTGAGCGAGATTGTTTTTTCTGAATAAGCGCCTATCAACTTATAAATATCGAGTAATACATCGTATAACGAAAGTCCGTTAAAATGATAATAAGTTGCCATTTCAACGAGCAATAAAACAGCTTGAATAGCATCTTTATCGCGAACAAAAGGACTGATCAGTGAACCATATGATTCCTCTGCACCAAATAAAAATGGCTTAGTTGAGTTTTCAATCGCTTCGCCAATAAATTTAAAACCAGTTAAAACTTCTTTTGCTGATTGGTTAAAGTGTTCAGTTAAATCTTTAATCAGTGGTGTTGTCACATTAGAAAAGTAAACAACACCATTCGTTGGCAAAGTGCCTGCCAATTTTCTAACTGATAAAATATAAAATAATTCTAAAGAAGCAGTTTGATTGCCATTTAAAAAAAGATATTCATCACGATGTTTAACCATAATCCCAAGCCGGTCACCATCGGGATCAGTAACTAAAATTAAGTCAGCATTGACTTTTTTCGCAACCTCTAAGGCTTCACTATAAGCGAGACTATCCCCGGGATTAGATGATTGAGCATTTGTAAAATTGCCATCGGGTTTCATTTGAGATTTAACAGGAATAAAATTGTAGCCCAAATCAGTTAACAGTTTCTCAACAAGACTGCCTGCTGCACCATGAAGTGGTGAATAAACAAATTTTAAAGGTTTCTTTTTATTGGTCACTAAAGAAATCTCTTTAACTAAGGCGAGATAAGCTTCATCCAACTCCAGACCAACCTCATGGAGATAAACATCGTTGCGATATTCTTGAATATGAAAATAGGATTTAATCTTTTCAATCTCTTGAGTTAAAATCGCTGCCAGCTTGGGTACGAGTTGACCTCCCAAGGAGTCATAAACTTTAAAACCATTATATTCTTTAGGGTTATGACTTGCGGTGACCATTATTCCTCCATCACAGCCAAAATGTCTAACCATGTAAGATAAATAAGGGGTTGGCCTTAAAGTTTTTGTAATAAATATTTTAATCCCTTCACTAGCCAAAACTCGGGCTGCAGTATATGCGAAAAGCTTAGAGTTATTGCGGTTATCATAACTGATAGCGACACTATAGTTAGTAGTTCTTGCAACCTTTTTAATATATTTTGCAAACCCTAAACTAAGTCTTTTAATCGTGTAAATATTAAATCTATTCGTGCCAACTCCCATCAGACCGCGCGCTCCTGCAGTACCAAACTTGAGATCTTGATAAAAAGCTTCTTTAATCTCGGTTTTACTCAGTGCTTTTAATTGTTCTTTTAAGTCTTTCTCTAAGGATGGCTCATTTAACCACTCCTGATAGATCTTTAAATAAGCCATAAAACCCTTCCTTTAAATATTTTTAGCTAAGATTTCTAATAAACCTTCAAAAACTAAATAAGGTTTATAAATTGTAGGCGTTTTTAAAACAGGCAAAATCAGTTCAGCTAAACCACCGGTAATAATTACTTTAAAATCAGAGTTAACTTCAAGTTTTATTCTTTCAATTAAACCATCAATTTGAGCTGCAGTGCCAAAAACAACTCCTGACTGCATGCAATTTACTGTATTGGTACCTAAAATCTTTTTTGGAACTTTTAAATCTATTTTAGGCAGTAAAGCGGTATTACTTGTTAAAGCATCTAAACTAATCTCAATGCCAGGACTAATTACGACACCTGTTAAAGTGTTATTGGCAACATATAAATATTTAATTGCGGTTCCTAAATCAACAACTAAAGCTTTTTCTGCTACTTGAAACGAACCGACTGAACAAGCGACAATATCAGCACCGACTTCAAGTGGATTATCGGCATTAATTTTCAGACCTGTTTTAGTTCCAACTTCTAAAATAAGTGGTTCAAGGAAAAAGTGTTTTTTTGCGATTGCCTTGAGTTTATAAGTAATATCTGGAACGACACTTGCGACTACAAAATGAGTAAAAGTGTAATCTTTAACTAAATTATAAAGATTTAAATAAATTTCATCATCGCTTAAGTTAGGATTTGTTGAAAAACGGTATTTATGAATAATTTTATTATTTTTGGCAAGAGCCATTTTAAGTTCGGTATTACCGACATCAAACATGATAATCATTTTAATTCCTCGATTTCTATTACATTATGTAAAGCGACTACGATTGGAGTCCCAATTAAAATTGCGGCCAAGGCTTCAACGAGTGAATTAGATGAGAAAATAGCAAGGATTAGGCCAAAGAGATCTGGATTATCACCGTAGGCTGTTGGTTTAAATAAAGCAATCAACGTTAAAACAAGTAACGAATGAATTAAACTTGAAACAATAAAAGAAGTTGGAATATAGGCGAGTTTACGGTGAGTGGGTGTACGCAAGAAAAGATAATATAAAAACAGTAAAACTACTGTAATAATAAGCACCCCTAAATAGACATAAATCCGCTCCCAATTTGTTAATTTAAGCAGCCCTTCTGCAACAAAAAGCATAAAGACAATTGAAACAAGACTAACGATTGTAAAAGCGTAGATTTCACTATGTTTTATGTTTTTTAAAAGTTTTTTTAAGCCATTGATTACTAAAAAAGCAATCACCGCAAATAAAATTCTTGGTAAAATTGAAATTAAAGGGTTTTGAAAAGCATAATCAAAGGTTGATTTTGCATAAATAAAGGAGGCGATAAAGCTAGTTAAGCCAAACATCAGCCCCAGTCCTGCCGCATAAGAAAGCGGTAAAAGAGTTATCCCAATTAAAACTGGAATATGGACGATTGTAATACTGGCAATGCCAGGAATAAAGGTAATGTAGCCAATTTCTGGAATTAGTCCAATTAGCAAAATAATTGCTGAAAAAGTTGAAAAAAGCGTTAAATTTAAAATCTTTTTGTTTCTCATAATTTTCTCCTTTTTAGGCCATTTAGGTCCCTTAAGATAGTTTTATTATACGCTTTTAAATCACTTTTATCAAACGATAAATTTAGTTGGTTTTAAGATAATCAATAATCTCATTTGATAAATCATTGAGTAAAACTCTAATCATCTGATGGGCACTTTGATGATCTTTTAAACTAAACATCGCGGCCGTTGAATGAATATATCTCGTTGGAAGTCCGATTGTTGTGGCGACTACTCCTTCTCTTGTTGTAAGAGCTCTTGCCGCGTCAGTACCACCTTTTGAGAAATAAATTTGATGCTTGAGTTCATGTTTTTTAGCGAGATCTTTAAAATATTTAAATAGTGATGGCTTCATAATATTTGAAGGATCATATAAACGAATTAAAAAGCCTTCATCCATCTTTCCGATTGCGTGAGGATCATTGATATCATTTAAAGGACTTGCATCAAGAGCGATAAACATATCAGGTTTAAGTTTAAAAGTTATTGTTCCCGCACCCCGAAGTCCCACTTCTTCTTGGACGGTCGCACCAATTGCTAAATTAAACTCAAACTCTTTAGAAGCTAAATCCCGAATTAATTCAATTGCCATCGCACAGCCCCAACGGTTGTCAACAGCTTTAGCGATAACTTTCGTTTGATCTACAGTATATAAAAAAGGTGTTTTTGGAAGAACCATTTGTCCAATTTCAATCCCTTGAGCTAAAACTTCATCGCGAGACTTTAAGCCAACATCGACAATTAAATCTGCAAAACTGACCGGTTGATCTTTCCTGATATGAGGTGGAATCGCACCGATAACTCCTGGAATTTGTTTATCTTCTGTTTGGACAAAGACAACTTGCGAAAGATAGACGAGAGCATTTTGACCACCGATTGGGATGACTTTAATCGCCCCATTTTGGCGTATCTCAGAAATCATTAAACCAACTTCATCCATGTGTCCAGCCACCACTACAGTTCTAGCATCAGGATTAGGGGCTTTTTTATAAGCGAAAATGCTACCTAAATTATCAGAAACAATTTCATATTCTGGATATTTAGAAATCTCTGCTTTAAAAATTTTTTTAATCGCTTCTTCTCGGCTTGAAATGCCAAAACTTTCCATTAATTTTTGATAAATTGGATCTAATTTCATCTTTACTACCTCCATAATTAATTATAACAATAAAGAACAAAAATAACTAATTTTTTCAAATCTTTTATCTTTTTTTTAAAATCTAATCATTTTTCCTTAAAATTTTAAGCGACAAAAGTTCAATTTTACCAATTAAAAAAACTGCTAATAGGCTTATCATATTTTTAGATTCTCACCCTCTTTTATTATATAATAAAGGTGAGCTAAAGATTAGCTTGAAAGGAGTTACAAACAATGAATGATTTATATATTATTACTGGTGCCACAGGTGGGATGGGACTAGATGCAGCTAAACATTTTGCGGGCAAGGGAAAGCTTTTATTGCTCGATGTTTCAATCGATAGACTAAATGCGGTTAAAAGTGAATTAACCGGAGAAATAGATGTTTTAAAGTTTGACATAACTTTAGACCAAGATCTAGACAAGCTTGTTGAATATGTCAAAAAACAGGGAGGATTTAAACATTTGCTTCACTTTGCAGGCGTTAGTGAATCAATGCAAAACAGTGAGTTAATTTATAAAATCAATTTAATTGGTACTAAAAGGTTGCTCGCTGCTTTATATGATTATGCGCAAAAAGGTGGTTCTCTTACTTTAACAGCCTCGATTACAGCTCATACAACACCAGCAAGTAAGGATATCATTGAACTATTAAAAGAGCCGACAAAAGAAGATTTTCTTCCAAAGATTTTACCACTTACTGAAAACACTTCTATTGCCTATGGTTGGAGTAAATTAGGTGTTTCTCAAATTCCGAAACTAGAAGTTAGCAAGTGGGGGCAAAAAGATGTTAGAATCAATAGTATTTCACCGGGAGCAATTAAAACTCCAATGGTTGAAAAAGAAATGGAAAAAAACCGCGCCTTAATTGAACAACTAATTGCTGCAACCCCAGCAAAAAGAATTGGCTTACCGGAAGACATCACAAATCTAGTAGCCTTTTTAGCAAGTGAAAAAGCTAGTTTTATTACCGGCGCAGACATTATAATAGATGGCGGTATTACGCCAGTTATGAGTTAAATTAAAAGAAAAACCACGCCTGTGGTTTTTTTTATTCAAGTAGATCTCCATGAATTGTGTTAGCGGGATCTGTGTAGTATCTTCGGCCACGATTCAAAGCGAAAATCTGCTCCATTTCATTAGCTGTTAAAACAATCTTTCTTGCCGCAAAGTTCTCAATTAAGCGACTTTTTGTTACAGTCTTAGGAATCATAATAATCTCTCTGTTTAACCCCCAAGCAATCGCAATCTGCGCTATTGTGGCCTTGTGGTTATTTGCGATTTCCGCTAAAACTTCAAAATAAGGACTCTCGTTAAAATGACCTCGCATTAAAGGTGCGTAGGAAATTAATCTAATCTCGCGTTCATCTAAATATTTTTTTGTTGGAACTTGGGATAGAGCAGGGTGGGTTTCAATTTGGTTGGCCATCGGTTTAATCACCGCTTTTTCTAATAAGTTATCCATTTGATAACGGGTAAAGTTAGAAACTCCAATCGCTTTGAAAACACCTTTTTTATAGTATTCTTCAATTACTCGCCAAGTTCTTAAGTTAATCTCTAAATCATGATTAGGCCAATGGATTAAAAAAAGATCAACATAGTTAGTCTTTAAATCTTTTAATGATTGCTCGATTTTCTTCTTTGTTACTTCAACCGAATGATGGTTGCCAAGTTTAGTAGTTAAATAATATTCTTCTCGCTTGAGGCCACTTTTTTTAAGTTCATTTCCAATCGCAACTTCATTTTGATACATCTGAGCAGTATCGAAATGACGATAGCCAACCTTGATTGCTTCAATAACTGTCGCTTCTGCTTGTTCAGGACTCATCAAAAATGTTCCCAAACCTAGTTGTGGTATTTGATAACCATTGTAAAAAGAAATCATTTTCATTTTTTTATCCCCCATTTTTAACAATTCTAACACTTTTTTGTTGTTCAGTCAATAAACCTAAAAAATAAAAAGCCCTAGTAAACTAGAGCTTTTTGCCGACTATTTTTAATAGCTATGATCGATATCATTTAACATTGTAATATTGATTCGATTCCAAGCATTAATCTGATTGATAATAATAATCAAATCAGCAAATTCTTTTTCGGTAAAATGTTTTAAAACCAGATCATGAAGATCCTCATCGATAATAACCTGTGATATTTGGGTAACCTGCTCTGTAAGTTCTAAAGCAGCCTTTTCTTTATCTGTAAAGAGACTTGTTTCGCGCCAAGCACTTAATAAAAACAATCTTTGGCTTGTTTCGCCTATTTTTAAGGCATCTTTAGTATGCATATCTAGGCAATACGCGCAGCCATTGATTTGTGATGCTCGAGTTTTAATTAACTCATATAAAAGTGGATCGATTGTTGACTCTTCTTTAATATATTGTTCCATCTTGATCATAATTTGCATTGCCTTAGGAACTATTTTGAAAAAATCTTTATTTTTAGCCATGATTAAACCTCCTTTATTGTCAATCATTTCTCATCTTGATTATATACCTTTTTTGCTAGAGAATCACTTAAGATGCACTATAAAAATAAAAAGATGACAGCAGTTTAAAAACTCTATCATCTCAGACTTTTATTATGTAATATTTGCGATAATTGAAAAGTTTTAAGAACTAGTTTTCCATTCAATGTAAATATTTAAATCATCGGTCAATAAATCGCCAAAAGTGAGGCTGTTTTGATAATCGGAATCAGTATAAAAACCCGACACAAAGGAATTGCTAAACAATTCTAAAAGTTCAATAACCTCAGTGTCCGCCCCAAATTCTGCAATCAAAGTTTCCGCAATATTTTTACTAATAGTAATCTCTTCCGCTTGCAAAGCACCAAAATGGATTTGATATGTTATCGGTTCAACACTTGCTGTATCATATTCAGCTAAATCAGCAGGTGGGGTAATCAACTCTTCGGTGTATTCGATAGAACCATCAAACTCGACGAGTTCCTCATCTAAAGTCGTCGAAGAATAAATTGTTAGTTCGTGAAACTCACCATTTTTAAAGACAATTTCAATCTCAAGACTAAACTCATCACTTAATTCAACTAAATCAGGGATTAGTTCTAAAAGCTCGCTGAGATTGTTTTCTTTATCCAAAAAATTGATTAAATCTGCTTTATCAAGGGAAAGAACTATTTTAAAGAGTTCAGCTTTAGTCTCGAAGCGAATCAAGTTTAAAAGTTCATAGTTAGTTTTAAGGTCACCAATTTTACTAGAAAAAAGCAAACCTAATAAAGCACCAATTAAGGGACTTCCTTGTGGAAGAAAGTCTAATTCTGAGCCAAAGAGCTCAAAGATATTCGAGCCAATATTTAATAAATAGACATCCTTTTTACTGTCGATAGGATTCCCAGTTAAATCAAGAGTTGTCTGTTCAGCATAAACAAAAGTTTCATCACTGTAATAATTAACTACTATTTGTTCATCAATTAAAAATGCTGAGACTTCTCCTTTAGAAAAACTGACTTCAAAATCTTCATCTAAAGTGAAAATCCCGTTGAGATAACCTGCCTCTTGATCGCTATTTAAAGTCACTTTTAAATTTCCAGGTCGAATCAGTTCTTCATCAACTGTCGCAAAAAAGGAGACCACTTGTTCAAAAGTTGCTTCATTCCAGCCTTCCGGGTCGCAAAAAGAAACTTCAACAACAGTATCGCTTGTAATGAAAAATGTATAAGTGTTAGTTTGTGGTTTAATAATGATACCGTTAATCTTCAAATAATCAAGTTCTTTTTTACGCGGAACGCTGACCGTTAGTTCCACTTCACTGTTTTCTTTTATTTTTTTTAAATTAACAACATCAGCAGAAACATTTTCTGGCAGAGTTAAGCTGTAATGGGGAAACTCATCTTTAAACCTAACTTCAACTGTTGTATCACCATTAATAATAAAGCTGTAAGTATTATTAGTAACAAGGACAGTTTTGCCGTTGATGACTAATTTATCTAAAAGTTTAGCTTCAGGTTCGTGAACTGTTAATACAATCTCTGAATTGGCAGCGATGCTAGTTAAATCGCTGTAGTTAGCAGAAATCTCATTTGGCAAAGTTAAAGAATAAGTTTTTTTTCCACAACTTACAAGAAAAACAAAACTCAGTCCAATCAGTAAAATGCTCAATAATCGTTTAGTAAATTTATTCATTATAATTCCCTCTCAAACTAAAGTTATTTCCTAATTCAATAATTATGTTATTCTTTACTATATTATAGCATTTTATCATTAAGTATACAATGTTTAAGATGTCATTATTAAGAAAAAAAAGGCTGCATAATTAGCAGCCTAATAGTGAAATCTTAATTTAATTATAATTGGCAAAAATCGAAGTTGCACCTAATTCAATTTCCCACATTGTAACAAGATTATCAAAGTCGGGATTACCTTCTTCATCATAGAAATAATAACCAACAAAATCGTGTTCTGGAATCAAAAAGTAGAAATTGTTGTCAAAAGTGTCAGCGAAATCCGAATTAAAGATAATTATTTCGTCGTTAATGTTATTGGCGACTGTAAAATAGAAATTAAATTCATCATCAAAGACAGGTGGTTCAATAACTGTTTTTTCAATCATTAAATTAAAGTAGCCCCAAAGAGTATTTACTTCGAGATAATCATAATAAACTTCAAACGTAAAACCATTTGAAAGTTCATAGTACCAGCCAGTATATATAATCTCATAATCGCCGAGTAAAACATCTCTTAAGGCGAGAAGATCATTGAACAGATCATCGAAGTATTTGATTTCTATACTATAGTATTGTTCGATTTCTAAGACAAATTTATCTTTAGCGAATTTAAGGTAGTTATTTCCATCTTCAATTATTACAAAATCAGCTTCGAAAGTAATAGTTAAAAGATCATTATTAGTGTTTTTAACAATTAAAAATTGATCATCTTCAAAATCGTAATAACCTTCATAAGAGTAATAATTATAAGATGACACGAAATTAACACCACCATTATTTCCAAGAACATCAATTGCTTGATCGAGCATCAAATATTCATACCAGCCATCTAAGTACGCAACTTCACCAATTGAATAATTGTTATTTAAATATTCAATAGTTGCAGGATTTCCGTTAGCTCTATCTACCCAGTAAGAAAATTGAAAGAAAGAAACAGTTTCAGCTTGAGGCACTGGGAGTTCAGTTAAATCACTTAAATAATAAAACTCGTTTAGTTCCTCAAAGATCACTACAACATCCTTTTGACTATCATAAATAGTGAGATTGCTTTCTTCAAAGTCAACCAGATAATCAGTCCCATCAATTTGAAACCTAAATTTATACTCACCATCTTCTTCTTCAAGGCTAGCATCAAACATATCGATAAACTCATCATAATAATAGCGATATTCAATCCCAGTATTATAAATAATATCAAACCATAAAGCCCATTCGAAGTCATCAACATTCAAAAACGAAAAATAGGATGAAGGTGTAATAACTGAAATTTTTTCAGTATCAATTGGATAGGAACCGAGATCAGCAAAACTAAACTCAGCATCAGAGAATTGATAATGAGAACCATCATAATTTAAAGATTCGACAAGTAATATTAAATAGTCTTTAGCTACATTTATTTCAAAATGATAAACACCATAAAAAGGTGGATAAGTATCATAATAATAAGAATTTATTCGATTAAAGGAAAACTCATCATCTACAAGTGAATCAAAAAAATCTAACAAGTTAAAAATACTATCCGCATCCAGGACCTCAAATAAAGTACCATCATAGACACGATAATTGGTGCCGCTTTCTAAATCAAGAGCAAACTTTAAGTTCTCATCTTGGTAAACATGAATTTTCTTGCCTCTTTCAACTTGGAAAGTTGTGGAAGAACTTTCTAAAATAAATTTATCAGTAGTAAAAAACTTCTCTAAAGCTGTAAGCGGACTAACAAGAGGGATATAAACGGCATATAATTCAACCTCGTTTTCCTCATTATCATAAGGATTAAATGGTTGATCAAGAACAGGATTTCCAGCAACAATTAAATAATATTCATCAAATACATAACCATCAAACGTATAAGCCAAATCAGATTGAAACATATAAGGATTATCGTATTGACTCTTAATAATCAAATTATTCAACTCAAGGTTGTTTTCAATAGTGTATTGATAATTATAGTTTTGTTCAGGCAAGTCAAATGTTGCATCTTCAATAAAGAAGAAGGAATTATGGTTCCAACCGTGCTCAATTGCAAATCCCTCATCAAAAATATAGAGATAAATTTCAGTTTCAAAAATAAAATGATTAGATCTTTTCTCTAACACTTCAAATTGATTATTTAAAAGTTGTTGAACGATGAACAGAGCTCTAACATCTTCATGATACAAATTGCTAAGGGCGGAAAAATGATAGTCGACAATTGAAAAATAGAAGGATTCAAAATTGAAATTTTCTAATGGAATTTCATAATATATCTCTTCATCCCAAACTATTAAGTAATCATCAGTAAACTGGAGTGCCATATCGCGGCCGTAATAAGTTGAAACAGACCATAAATTATTTTCAAAATCATAAATAATATCATTTGAAACACCAGACATTTTTAAGTAGTCGTTTTCAAGCCAAGACTGTTTAATAATTTCAAAATCAAAGAGTTCACTTTTCGCGTCTAAATAAATAATTTTTTTAGTTGTTTGATACGCTTTTAACTCAGCAATTGTTGAAAAAATTGTTTGTTCAGAAAGACGCCAGCCAATTAAAGTTTGATAATCAATATCATCTAAGGCGGGAAGTTCTTCCAATTCAGCTACATAATGGAGCTCGTCGATATCCTCGAAATAAGCGACTAAACCGAGATTACTATCATAGAATAAAAAGTTTTCATCTATTTCAGCTTCGCCATCAATAATCATTGTAAAAGTATAGTCATTTTCTGCACTCGGTAAAATATAATCAACTTGACCGGAAGTTTTCAGTTCTCCTAAAGTAATTAGCTTTGAAATTCCAGAACTATAATAAACTACAAAAACGATATCTTCTTCCATCGTATTGATGTCTTGAACTCTAGCGTAGTCATAAGGATAGTAAAAAACAATCTCATCAAGAGCAGCATCATCAATTGCTGCCTCCAAAGCCGCTAGCATATCTAGAACATTTTGGTCTGGTTCAGCTTTAAAATAAAAGCCTGGATAAAAATATTCATCTCCAAACATCAAGACCATTTTCTCTTTCGCTAAAATGAATCCTGCATCGAGATTAAAATAAGCACCTTGATATTCGAGTAAAGTTGTTTCTTCTGTTTCATTTATAGTCGCTAGAAGCGGATTGAAAAGCGAAAAATCAAGAGGGAGTTCATAAAGTTGAACACCGTCATCGTCCATTACTACTGAATAAGCGATATTAGTATCTTTACGCCAATAAATAAAGTCACCATATTCATAATAAAAGACAATTGTTGTATCATCTTCATAATAAAGCAGTTCATTATTGTCATGGGATAAGTATAAAACGCCATCTTCGATTAATAAAGCGAGTAATTGTTCGTAAGTTAAATTTTCTTCCCATTCGACATAAACATCCAAATTATCTGTTAGGAGATCATCGCCACTTAATGGGGTTGTAAAGTCAGCATCTAAATAAAGACCTATTGCATGATAACCTTTTTTGTAAGGCTTTAAAGAAGCGATTAGCATGTCCTGTGCCTCTATGGGAAGATCATCTAAAATTTCCTCAACGAGAGCTTTAGAAAGGATAAACTCTTCTACTTTATTTTCTCCTAGATGGAAGTTATAAGTTAAGCTTTCTAGTTCAGAGACATCAAATTGAGTTAAGTCAAAAGGTACTTCAATCGTTTTAGTTGTATAACCGAAGAAAGCATCGATTTGAAGCTGATTGTCTTCATCTTCTAAGAAAAGATTTAAGTTTATTGAATGAAACTTATGGTTGGCAAAAATTAATTCAAAATTAAATTGGAGTTCACCATCAATTTCTAATTCCAGTTCTTCAGGATCAAAGTCTGCAAACAGCTCTTCGAGCAAGATTTCTTGAATTAAATCAAAGATTGTTTGATCATCGAAGCTAAGTGTTAGTTTTAAGAAATCATCTTTTTTAGAAAATTCAAATAACTTTAAAATCTCAAGATCTTCAGTAATAAATTCAGTACCAAAACCGATTACTGTGTCAAGAAGTTCATTAATAGAATGCGGTCCGCTAGGCATAAAATCAATTTCCTCGCCTAAAGTAAACAATACAATTAACGGAACAATAGTTTCCAACAATTGGGCATTGATATTTAAGACAATTACCATCGATTCTTCACCATCTTCAATATCTTCACCAAAAGCTTCTTCTAAGTAATAAAGATAGAGACCATCATTATAAATGCCTAGTCGCCCTTGAAGTTCTTCTTCATAGAAACTATCATAATTAATAACAGCTTTGGCAACATTTAAATCATTATCAAAAAGAATTAAGGCTTCAGCTAATATTTCAAAATCCTCATCACCGAAACTAAGTTCAAAACCTAATGTTCCTGGTTGGAAAAATTCGCCTGAGAGTTGATTTAAAAACTCAACTACTTCACTAAATAAAGCTTCCTCCCAGCCATCATCATATTTAAACTCGACTTCAACGACAGTATCTTGAGTAATTGTAAAAGTATAACTGTTGTTGACAACATTAACTAACTCAGCATTGACTTTTAAGTAGTCTAAGCGATAATCAGTTGGCGCAGCAATTGCTAAAGTAATTGCAGTGCCTTCTAAAATTTCATTGAGATTAGTTACGTTTGCAGTAACACCACTCGGTAAAGTTAGTTCAAAGAATACGTCTGTTGGTGCAGGATCTTTGAAACTAACACTTACTGTTACATCTTTTAGTATTGTAAAGGTGTAGGTATTACCTGTCACAGCTACTTGATGACCATCAACAACTAAACTATCTAAGAGTTTGCCACTTGGAACGTTAATTGTAAGTGTTACATCACTACCTTTTAAAACCTCATCGAGATTAGCAACATTAGCAGTAACGCCACTCGGCAAAATCAGTTTTACGAACTCATCGGTTGGTGCTGGATCTTTAAAAGCTACTTCAACATCAGTATCTTTTGAGATTACAAATAAATAAGTGTTACCAACAACAGTAACTGCTTGCTCATTAACTTTTAAATAGTCTAAAAGTTTACCCGCAGGAACATCAATCGTTAAAGTTACATTACTATTTTTTAAAACCTCATCGAGATTAGATACATTAGCTGTAACACCACTCGGCAAGGTCAGTTTTACAAACTCATCGGTTGGTGCTGGATCTTTAAAGGCTACTTCAACATCAGTATTTTTTGAGATTACAAATAAATAAGTATTACCTGTAACTGTAACTGCTTGCCCATTAACTTTTAAATAATCTAAAAGTTTACCAGTTGGAACATCAATCGTTAGTGTTACCTCACTATTTTCAGCAATTTGATTTAAATCACTAATATTCGCTGTCACATCTGCTGGCAGTGTGAGTTTATAATAAACCGGTTCAGGTTCCGGATCTTTAAAAGCGACTTCTACGGTTGTGTTTTGTCCGATTGTAAAGGTGTATTTGTTACCGTCAACAGTAACTGATTGATTATTGACTTTTAAATAATCAAGTAGTTTTCCTTCTGGAACATTAATCGTTAAAACAATTTCGCTGCCACTTAAAATCTCAGCAAGTTCTGAGATATTAGCAGTAACTCCAGCAGGCAAGACTAGATTATAAAAGGTTAATGTTGTTTGATCCTTAAAGGTCACGGTAACGGTAGTGTTTTTAGTTATCTTGACTTTATAAGTATTGTTAGTAGCAACTACTTCCTCACCATTAACAACCAATTTATCTATTTCTTTTCCTTCTGGTACTGCAACTGTTAGGGTAACTTCAGCACCATCCTTAATTTTTGCTAAATCATCTAAACTTGCAGTTATTTCACTTGGCAAGTTTAAAGAATAAGTCTGTTCATCACCACAACTGACTAAAAAAACGACAAAAAACAAAAACATTAAAACAAATAAAAACTTTTTTCCTTGTTTAGCCATTACGACTCCTCCTTATAATTATTTATATATAAAAAAAGACATCAACAATAAATCTCTTTTTAAAAAGAGCAAATTGCCGATATCCGAGCTAAAAATTTAAAAAATCACAGCTTTCATTTTCCGGTCCTCTTGGAATTTAATGTATCTACATTTTAGCATATTACTTGTGAGAATAAAAGATATTTAATCATAATTTGAAACTAATATAAAAAAACGCCTTAATGGCGCTGTTTTATTAAATTAAGTTTATTTTGCCCAGGCAAGTTTTAATTGTCTTTTCATCCCAAACAGAAGACTGAACTTCTCCAATATGAGCCTTTTCTAACAATAACATACAAAGTCTACTTTGGCCAATTCCACCACCAATAGTTAGCGGTAGTTCTTGATTGATAATCATTTGATGATAAGGATATTTTAAATCTGCAAGTCTTTTCCTAGCTTCTAATTGGGTTTTTAAACTCTTTGCGTCAACTCTAATTCCCATACTGGAGAGTTCCATTGCACAATCAAGAGTTTGATGATAGTAAATTATATCACCATTTAATTTCCAGTCATCATAATCAGCAGCTCTTTTATCGTAGAGTGTGCCATCTCTTAAAAGTCCGCCAATTTGATAAACAAAAACAACCCCATGTTTTTTTGCAATTTCATATTCTCTTTGTTCAAAACTCAAATTTGGGTATTGATCAACTAATTCTTGACTACTAATAAAAAAAACTTCATCAGGGGCTAAATAATCAATTCTTTGATATTTTCTTTTGACATCAATGCTAGTTTGATGAATCGCTTCTACAATAGTTTTAACAACTTCTTTCAAATAATCTAGGTTGCGGTCTTTCTTTTCAATAACTCGCTCCCAATCCCATTGGTCAACATAAATCGAATGGAGGTTATCTAAAACCTCTTCTTTTCTAATCGCATTCATATCGGTATAAAGACCATTTCCGGGATGAAAATCAAAATTATGTAAAGCCATCCGTTTCCATTTTGCTAGCGAGTGAACTATTTCCGCTTTTTCTTGTAAATAAGGAATTAAAAAACTTACCGGTTCATCACCGTTGAGCCAATCATTTAAACCTGATTTTTCTAATACAAAAAGTGGAGCTGAAACGCGTTTTAAATTGAGTAGTTTATCTAAGTAGTGCTGAAAACGATTTTTAATAAAACCAATCGCGGTTTGAGTTTGATAAATATTTAGTTTTGAAATATAGTTTTCAGGAACAATAGTGTTGCTATTAATCATTTTTATTCACCCCAACAAAGAACTCTTTGTTTGTTATCATACAATGAAAAGCAAATTTTGGCAAGGATTCCTTTTTTAAGGGTTTAAATTTATTTTATAAAGACAGCCTAAATTAATAACAAGAAACAACTAAAAATTGATAAAAAACCTGCCTTTTTTTAAATGTTGAATCTTGACAAGTAAGGTCTTTTAGACTATATTAATAGTGTTGCAGATTATTGCTAAGCACTGCTTATAATTTGCTAATAAACTATGAAAAAAGACTAAAGGAAAACGATTTATGAACAATATCGACAACAATCAAATTACAAATAAAGTTTTTACAATTCCTAATATGCTATCTTTTATTAGAATTTTATTAATTCCAATTTTTATTTGGTTGTGGGTCAATGAGAGAAACTTTCCTTATGCGACTTTAGTTTTGTTCGTCTCAGGCTTTACTGATGTAATCGATGGCTTTTTGGCGCGAAAATTAAACTTAGTCTCACGTGTTGGAAAAGTCTTAGATCCAGTCGCTGACAAACTGACTCAAGCAGCAGTTTTATTATGTCTAATCTTTGAGTATGAGTATTTAATTGCTGCCTTCATCCTCCTTGCGATTAAAGAGTTAATCTTACTTGTGTTAGGAATTATTCTTTATCGCAAAGACAAAACTCTAATCGGTTCAGTTTGGCATGGAAAATTAGCAGCGATAATGGTCTATTTGATGCTCTTTACTCATCTCGCTTGGGGGATTTGGGCTGAAATGCCAGAGACAATTTCCTTGATTATCGTCTCAATAACAATGGGGATGATGACTTTCTCCTTATTCTTATACTTTAAACACTATTTAGAACTCATTATAAAAGCAAAAGAAAAGCCAGCTTCATCTTAGGAGCTGGCCTATTTTTTAAAATTGTCTATTAAAGTAAATTAACTAACTTATTTCTCAACCAATGGCAATAATTTCTTAGATATTTGACTAAGTTTTTGGTCATCTAAAAATACTTTAGGTTTTCTTTTCAATTTATTTAATATTTTAGCCAAATAATCAATAGTGCAGACAAAACTGCCTCTTGTGATGTTTATAAAACTTTCAATGATAGTATTATTTCCAAAAACAACAATACTTTTAAAATACTTACTGTCTAAACTTAACAAATTTTCTAAAAGCTGCTGCAGATCAGCATTTTTTATTAAGGGATTAACTAAGCTTAAAGGGCCTTTGTCTGGTTTCAAGGCAGTTAAATTTTCCTCTTGCCAAGTTCCTTTTATCCGCCCAGTTAAATTTATCGTTTCAACAATAAGGACACCTTTTTCAAAGATTACAATTAAATCAAGCTTTTGAGAATTATTTTTTAAACTAACATTTCTAAAAAACTTCGATTTTGGAAAGACATTTTTCACCTCAACTTCAACTCTTTTATCTAACAATGTTTTTCTAATGTAATCCAGCTCAAGATCAGTCTCTTCTTTTATTTTCGCTTCGACTTGCGATTCAATTTCAAGTTTTTTAAAGTTTGCTTGGTAACTTTTTAGCTGTTTTTGGCTCATATAGATAGCATAAACCAAATTTAACAACATAATCGTAAAACTCCCAAACGAAATAAAGAGATTTTGTTTAAAGGTTTGAATGCCAATTTCCAAAAACAACAGAACATTAAAATAGAGTACAAGATCAACAACTTTGAAAATTATATTTTTCTTCATAAAAGTTCTCCTCGGTTATTATGCTTAAATTATAACATCTGAAATTGCCTTGTAGTATTAAAAATTAATTTTTGTCTAAAGCAAATACATTAACTTTAAATCTAAAGCTTCTTCTTTAACAATAAAAACTTCACCTGTTGAGCTTAAATCAAAGTTGGCAACTAGTCTTGTTACAATCATTGCGTAACCAGCTTTTAAGAAATAATCTTGATTACTAACAGTAATAGTAGCATCACCACCACTAGCAAATAAAATCGTATAGGAGTTGTTTTGTTTAACCTTTATTTTTTTATGACTTTGAAGCTTATCAACTGTAAAGTATTGATTGGTTAGGAACCTTGTTATTGGGCCATAATTTAAAAAGGTTTGTTCTGTAAGTTTTGCCTCATAATCGATTACAGCTAAAGCATCTTTAATGTGAAGAGGGCGGAGGTTACCATCTTTATCGCGTCTTTGATAATCATAGAGGCGGTATGTTGTATCTGATGATTGCTGAATCTCTAAAATTTTAATCCCTCCTCCAATGGCATGAACAACACCAGCAGGGACATTATAAAACTCACCCTTTTTAACAATTACTTTTTGTAAAACATCATCCCAAAGATTTTTTTCTATCGCTTGTTGGAAGATTTCCTCGTTCGTGGTTTTAAGCCCATAAATAATAAAGGCATCTTTTACTGCATCAAGGATATACCAACATTCATTTTTACCAAAATCATTGTGGTGAGCTAAAGCATATTGATCATCTGGATGAACTTGAACACTTAAATCTTTAACCGCATCAATTATTTTAATTAATAAAGGAAAACGGTCATGATTTCGAACGTTAAAAAGATTTCTATTAGCTAAATAAAAATCATTTAAATTCATCCCTTTATGAGGGCCAGATAAAACTTTTGATTGGCCATTTAAATGGCCGGAGACTACCCAAGCCTCACCGACTGGTTGCTCAGTTTCCGTTTTATATTCTTTAGCGAGAGCATTACCACCCCAAAGATGGTTTTGTAAAACTGCACTTAAATAAATTATTTTCTCAGCCATTTTTATCACCGCCTTTCAAAATACTCGCTTATATCCATCTTATAGTTGATTTTTAAAAATTGCAAGTTAACAATAACTTAAATTTCACTTTTAAGAAGAGAAGTTTAAAAGTTTGAGTTGTCTCTTCTTATTAAAAAAAGGCTTCTGGTTTAAAAAGCTAATAAATGCTATAATAAAGGTGTCATTTTATTGACTAAAATAAAGTGTTTTTGATTTAATGAACACTAAATCAACTAAAAAACAGCGAGGAGTAAACTGATGAATTATTATCTTGGAATTGATGGTGGTGGCACAAAAACTAAAGTTATAATTATCGATGCGAATGAAAAGGTTGTTTTTGAAAATGAAGCCGGTCCTTCCAGTGTTGATACAGTTTCGCTAATTGAGGCTTACGAAAACATAAAAGCGGCTTTAAACCCTTTTATTATCAACCATCCTCAAATAACATTTAAGGCGCTTTTTGCTGGCTTAGGTGGAATAGTTTTTGCTGAAACTAAAAATAAAATTATTGAAAAACTAAAAAAATTAAAAGGAATTAGCAATTCAACAAAAATTACTGTTGAAAACGATATGCATAATGCCTTATATAGCGGTTATTTATCTGATGAGGGGGTTGTTTTAATAGCGGGGACTGGGATGGTCGCTTTTGGTAGAGATTTAACTGGTAAAGAAGCTAAATGTGGTGGTTGGGGTTATCAAGAAGGTGAATTAGGTAGTGCTTATCATCTCGGCAAATCAGCAATTAACTATCTAATTAGAGCGTATGATAAAAGACTTCCTTTAGATGAGTTTGCTAAAGAGGTGGCATTTGAAGTTGGTCTTAAGAAGGCGACTGATATTATTAAAATCTCTCTTGAACTTCATACTCAGCGAACAAAAGTTGCAAGTTTGGCGCCTATTGTTAATAAATATGCCAACTTAAACCATCCTTATGCTTTGAAAATAATTGATTGTGCTACTTCTGAGTTAGCGCTTGCGGTTAAAGGAGTTATCGAACAACTAACGTTAAAAGAAAAGCGGTTGGTCGTTGTGGGATCTCTCGGTAATGCCCCAGGTATTTTTAAAGAAAAATTACATCAGAAAATAATTCTTGATTATCCTAATATTAAAATAATCAGTCCACTAGTTGATCCAGCATTTGCTGCAGCTCTAATGGCAAAAAGATTATAAATTAAAGCATTTAAAAATTAAAAACTCTTGTGAAGGCAGCAAATTTTCTGCTGCTTTTTTTTCAAGAGTTTTAAGTATTTATCAACTGAACAAATGTTTTTAACACAATTATTTAACTGAATTTACTGATTCTTTTTCAACTAAATAACATTCGACATGTAAGTTCTTAAGCGTGGAGTTTGCTCTTGTTAATCTTCTCAATAACAGCCTTATTGCAATCTCAGCCATTGTTGAGCGCGGAACTCTAACGGTTGTAATTTTTGGATCGCAGAGATCACTATAAATTGTATTATCAAAACCGACAACACTTACTTGTTCGGGAACTTTGATCTTACGTTTTTTTAACTCGTTAATAATCAAACCAGCTACATAGTCATTATTACAGACAAAAGCTGTCGGTAATTCTTTTGGGAGTTCTAAATCAATTAAAACACCAGCATCAGTTCGGTCATTGATAATTAAACTATTATTAAACTCGAGATTATGCTCTAATAATGCTCTTTGGAAGCCTAAAAAGCGATCACGAATGCTCGCGGTTGAGCGGTAGTTACCGACAAAATTGATTTTTTTATGACCTTTTTTAATTAAATATGAAGTTGCATAATAACTTCCCATAAAGTTATTGGAAACAACACTATCGGATTTTAGGTTACTATATTGAAAATCAACAGTTATAATTTTTTTAGTAATCTTTAAAACAGCATCAATGAAGCTCTTTTTAATTTCGCCCAAGAAAATAACACCATGATAATTAGTTAAATCAACATTAAAATCATGTTGTTTTTCATCTCTTTCTTCTAAGACTATTAGGGATAAGGAAATATTATTGAGTTTTGCTTCACGGTTGAGTTTAGCAAAAAGGTTTCCATAAAAGCCATCGTGCTTATTGATAAAGATTTCCGGCATAAAAACAACTATATTATAAGCTGGCCGATCGTGATAAACATAGCCTAATTCTTTAGCTTTTGCTAAAATGTTTTTCCGCATTCGTTCCGAGATATCGGGACTATCACGCAAAGCTTTTGAAACAGTCATTGGAGAAATATTTAAAGCTTTAGCGATATCTCTCATCGTAACTCTTTTTTTCATCTTTGACACCTCAGTTTCTCAGGGTAAAAATAAATGTTGATAAGACAAGCAAGAAAATGGCTCCATTAATTATTAATAAAATTAAAAAGAAAATTTTCTGTCGCCAGGACTCTTTAATAGTCCGGTAAATGAAAAAGTAATAGATAGGAAGGACAATTAAAGTAAAAATAAAGGCTAAATAAGACATCATAACCGCAACTGTACTGCTGTTTTCAGAGATGTCTATTGCTAAGTATGTTATGAGATTGGCGACTGCAGCAAAGGTTAAAAATGATCCTAACCAAACCTTCTTTGAAATACTATTCCTCCTCAATGAAAAAAGGATTATCAATTAAAGCATAATGAACTTCGCAATCTGAAACTCCTGAATAAAGTTTAGCTTTATTGCCCATTAATATTATACCAGCACTGAACAAGACATCAATTAAATCTTTTCTTTTATAGCAACCCGGAAGAAAATCTTTTCTCTCAGCAATTATTTTAAAATTATCAAACTCTTTTGTTTCTGGATCAAGAATAAATGTAGCGGGATAATAATGTCTAATTTTATTACCTGAAAAACAAGCCACATGAGCTAAAACACCGATTTTGCCATCAGCTAGTAGATGAAGTTCATTAGCTCCAAGCCAGTCTTCAGCAATTATCATCTCTAAGAGTGGCGCGTCATAAATTATTTGAGCAGTCAAATCCTCGAGTTTATCGACAATTGTAAACCCAATTTTTCCTCTGCCTCCCTTTTTGCCTTGTGGTCGTGAAAAAACCCCAATTTTTCCGCTTTTCAGTTCAATCAAGCGAATATCTTTCATCCCTGAAGGTCCAGTTAAAAACCGCTTTAAAGTCTTAAGTGTTTTCCCGCGATAAAAGGCGGCTTGATAATGAAAAATTCCGTTCTCAAAACTCAAAAGTTCAGTTCCACCAAAAATAAACTCACCTTTAATTTTCGTAATATAGGGATCTTGGAGCTGATAGACCGGATAATCTTTTAATAATTGATACTCATCTTCTTTTGTTTGATAGAAAAACATCGCCCTTGAAAACTCTTCATTTCTTTTTTCAACTCGGGCAATGATAATTGTTTTTTCACCAACTTGAAAGGGGGCAGTTGGATTGTAGATGTCAACTCCTTCAACTCCTTTAAAAGTTAATTTTCCAACTTGGTAGTATTTTTTCTGAGAACGAAATTGTTTTAAAAGTACAGCAACACTAGTCATTTTTAAACCCTAATCTTTCATAGAGATCTGCTTTCTTAATTTTGGCAGCGGCAATTTTATCATCAGCAGCGCCATAATAAACAATAAATTCAGTTTCTCTTTCAATAATTCCATTTGCAAAAACGACATTTTTGAAAAAGCCATTTTGTTCATAGTCACGTTCCGGCTTTAAAAGTGGTTGATGAGTTTTTGCAATAATCTTAGCCGGATCTGTTAAATCCGTCATTAAAGCCTTTAAGTGATAATTGTTTGTTGCATCTGCAACATGATAGATTTGAAGCCAGCCAAAAGGAGTCTTAATCGATGGCGCACCTGCGCCTACTCTTCCTTTTGTTAAGCCTTCATCTTTGACTGTCAAAACTTTTTGGTGCTCACCCCAATGAATTAAATCAGGAGATTTTGCTAGCCAAATATTGGGAGTTCCGATGTCCGTAGGAACGGGGCGATGATATGTCTGGTATTTACCCTTTATTTTTTCGGGAAAAATTGCGACATCTTTATTATCTGTTACAAATAACGTACCCAATCTTTCAAAGGAGAAAAAGTCAGTTGTTTTAATTAAGTTGGTAAAAATACCTAAATTAGAAACAGCTGTATAAGTAATAAAATAATTATTGCTTATTTTTGTGATTCGAGGATCTTCAACTCCCCAAATCTCAGTAATATCATCACCTTCGATCCACGGTTTATCATCAATTACAAAATTTATCCCATCATCGCTATAAGCTCTTCTTAAATGACTTAAAGAAGTTAACGCAACTGTAGTTTTATGCTTTTTTATAACTCTTGAATCACTAAAATCATAGCGTGAGTCTGTCTTATCAAAACTAATCGCTATTGTTTTTTTAGTCTGAGGATCAATTTGAGGAACAATAACTTTTGTTGGATCATCTTGAATGTAGCTTTCTGCTACCCTCAGCAATAAAACAATTTGCTTATTATAAATTGTTGCGCCACAGTTAAAGACACCACAAACACTAAAATTAGCTTGAGATGGCGTTATCATCTGTTTAGTAATTAAAGGGTTTTCTTTAAATCTTTGCACTGTTTAACCTCCTAGCTAATCCTTAACCGCATACTGTAAGTATCTTTTAGGCCACTCTTAAAGTAAGCTGTAACTGTAATTAATTTACCGCCACTTGAAGTGGCTTTTAAGTTAATATTTGTTGTTAAATCGCTGTAAGTTTTACCTTCAAATAAAACATCACAGGAAATAATTTCATCATTTTCATAAGTCGAGAAAAAATCAATCTCTAAAGTAAATGATCTTTTCGCTTTGGCATTTGGCTTGTAGTTGCTAATAATAATATTTGCATAATCACGATCAAATACTTTGCCAGCAATTAAATAAGTTGTTTCTTCTTTACTAATTGTTGCAGTAGTGGGTAGTTCCACGATGACCATCGCTTGTTGAGCTTTTAAGGTGATTTGTATCTCTTCAGTGTTTTTAGCGAGATATTTTTTGCCCACCTTATCATAGAGATCTACTTTTGCTCCTGAATTGTAAGTAATTGTTTTTTCTTTATTATGAGGGTTGTAGATCAAATAACTTTGATAAGCTTTTAAGTAATCACCCTTGTTTAAATCAAACTTTAAAATACCTTCAACATCCGTTTCTTCAATTAGTGCTGCCAACATTCCCACATGAGAGCCGCTATATAATGAGATATCAGTTTGAGCCCAACCATGGGTTGTTGGATCGCCACCAAACCACGGAGTCCGGGCATTATGGACTTTTCTAATCCCTTCATAAGGGATGTTACTATTAGCAATCTCGTTAAACTCTAAAGCTTTATTAGAGTATTCTGTGTTATAAATCGATTGATTATGTTCTTTTGTTTGATCTTGGAAATAATAGCGCGAATTGCTAATTAGATGAGTTAACCATTTAGCAATATCACGGGCATAATTTGGTGCATAGTGAACTGTCTTACTAATAACATTAGCTGCGACAAAGCCATTCATTGAAAAAGCGTAGCCACCACCATCAGTAATACTGCCAATAAGACCATCCATCGGATAATCACCATATTTACCTACTATCATCCCCCAACCGCCGCGCGGAATTGAGTTGCCTTCAAATATTTTATCAAACATTTTTCCTACATTAAAATTAGTTGAAAATTGTTCATTATAAAGGGCAGCCAAATAAGGCCCATAAAAGAGTAACAATTCATACATTGGACTGCCAAAAAAGTCATTTTCAATAAATTTTAAGGTATCAATTGCCATCTGACGATATTTATCATCAGCGGTTAGTTTATAACCTAAATACATTAAGTAAGAAATTCCAACCGCACTATCAGGCTCCCGCCAAATATTGTTACGGTAAGGTTCCATTAAACTAAAATTAAAGTGACTATAATCAAAGCCAAATTCAGAATCGAGCATAACTAAAGCAGCTTGATACCAAGACTCAATCGTAGTTAAGCTATTAGCTCTTAAGATCGCTTCCTCGCTGTAGAGTAGCGAAACTTCAACAAATAAAATAGCGGGATAAATTAAATACCATAGTGATGTATGTTCTGAACTTCCGGCAGGATTATTGAGAACAATCTGTTCATCCTCACTGAAAAAAGCGTTTAACATCGCTACAAAATTAACACCATTTTGGTTAGATTTATCAATGCCAAGTAAACTCGCACTTAAAACGCTAGCGATATTAGTAACCGCTTCTTGGGAGCCATCAACACCATGGCGGGGATCGCCGACATAAGCTGCGATACCGTAAGTATTGTAAGTGTGATCATCCCAAATTAGAGGAAAATATGTTCCCTCTTTGTTAAAGTCATAGACTAGATTGTCATAGTTAAGAGCTTTTTCGCTATAATCTATTAATTTGTAATCTTTAGGAAAATCATCACTAAAACTAGCTATCCGGTTGATTTGCTTTTGGTCTGTCACGATAATTTTATCCTCTTGTTTACATGAAAAGGCGCTAAATAAAATTAGCGCCATCATCATGAATGAAAACAGCTTCTTCATCTTATTTTTTCATCAATAATAATGAAAGAGAACTAACGTCTACAGAAGCTTCTTCTCCCCCCGTTGCATAGACCCAAAGAACACCTTCAAACTTATTGCCATAAGCATCTGCAAAGTCTTTTAACGCTTCATTGACATTTACTGCAGCATATTTATTCCATTTGAAGTTGTTATCCTCAATTAGATAAAAGCCCCACTCATGGCCTTCTTCAGGATCACTAGGTGTAAATTTCACACCCCACTTAAAGCCGTCATGGCTTTCAAAAATTCGAATTGCCAAATAATGTGTTCCTTTTGACAAATCAAAAGTTACTTTGGTGGATTGAACTCCGCCCCAGCCGTCTGAACCAACAAAAATCCGGGCAAATTCTAGTTCATTGTTAGCCTCAGCGGTACCTGCTGGCCCACCACCTTCATCGGGAGTTTCCATCCCTGTCCATGTTGCAATCTCTTTGTAGTCAAATGTTTTAACTACTTGGATGCTTTTTTCTGAATTGCATCCGACAAGCGTCAGCATTGTTAAAATTACTAACGCAAAAGAAATAAATCTTTTCATTTTCTCTCTCTCCTTTGTCTGAATTTTTTTTTATTTCTTTATCCTTTAATACCAGTCATTTTAACTCCTTCAACAAAATACTTTTGCGCATAAAGCAGCAAGGCCACAATTGGAACTAAGGCGATAAACGATGCTGCCATCAGCGGTCCCCAAAGAATTTCACCGCTCATATTGTTGAACGAGGCAAGTCCGAGTTGGATTGTATATTTGGCTGGTGAATTGATATAAATTAACTGTCCCAATAAGTCATTCCAAGTTCCCATAAAAGCCCAAAGGGCAATAGTTATAAGTGCGGGCTTAGCAAGAGGGATAAAAATTTTGGTAAAGATTTGAAAATAGTTTGCTCCATCGATTAGAGCTGACTCTTCAAAATCTTTTGGCAAAGTCTCAAAGTACATTCTTAAGAAGAAAATAAATGAGGCTGCCCCAAAATAAGCTGGAAGTGCTAGAGGAACATAACTATCTGTAAGGCCAATGGCAGACCACATAATAAATGTTGGAATCATTGTAACCTCATATGGTAACATCATTGTTCCCAATAAAATCATAAAGATAGCATTTTTCCCTTTAAAATTAAAGCGAGCAAAACCGAAGGCTACTGCTGCTGTAATAAAAACTTCGCCAAAGATTTTTAAAATAGCTAACAGAGCTGTATTAAACATATAACTGAAAATTGGCACGATTTCCAAAGCTCTTTTAAAGTTGCCAAAATAAAACGATCTTGGGAAAAGCACCATTTCCGGATTCATAATTTCAACTTCGGTTTGGAGACTTGTTGTAATCATCCAGAAAAATGGTAACAGCATTACTAGTGAGCCTAAGATTAAAACAATACTGAGTAGAAGTTTTTTGATTCTGACATTAAGAAGATGATTTTTGTTTTTAGTTAAAGATTTAGTCATAATTTCACCTACTCTGTATGAACCCAATACTTTTTCGTAATATTGACAATCAGTGTTAAAGTCATAATTATTACGAATAAAATCCAAGCTAAAGCGGTCGCATAGCCCATCTTATATTGCGAAAAAGCTTGATTATATAAATGGACCATATAAAACTCGCCTTGGCCACCTGCACCTCCAAGGACATAAGCATCTGTAAATTTTCTAAAAGCGCTAATTATTCCCATTACCAAATTATAAAAGATAATTGGAGTCATCAAGGGAAAGGTAATTTTAAAAGTTTTTTGGAGATTACTAGCACCATCGATTTCTGCAGCTTCATAGAGTTCTCTTGGAATATCTTTTAAAGCAGCGATATAAGTTAAAATTCCTCCTCCTGCTCCCCACAACGCCATTATTAAATATGAAGGTAAAACCCATTTTTCATCATATAACCAATTAGGACCGGTAATATTAAATACTTTTAAAACGCCGTTAATCAAGCCGTGGTTTGGATCTAGTATCCATCTAAAAACGATTGATACAGCAACACCAGAGACGATCGCAGGCATATAATAGATAACCCGATAAACTGGCGTTAGTTTTAAATTTTTGGTCAATAAAATTGAAATTGTAAAAGATGTCGCAATTGTTAAAGGGATTGCTAAAATAGCAAACCTGACTGTTATCCACAAACTATGGAAAAATTCTTCTGAATTAAAAATCTGTTTATAGTTTTCTAGGCCAACAAAATTGATTTCAGTGCCGACTATATTCCAATCGGTTAAGCTAATAAAAACAGCAGCAATAATCGGTAGTGCTGTAAAAATGATAAAACCGATTAACCATGGTAAAACAAAATAAAATCCGACACGTTCTTTTTTCACTTTACTTCTCTCTTTCCTTCGCTAAATATTGGCGCATTCTTGCAGCCATATCTTTAGTCACACTCTCATAATCAAGATTATGGTTTTGTAAAAGAGGAAGGTAAATCCCTTTCCATAAAAAGCGGTCATTAATTTCGCCCCATTCAGGAACATAATTAGCTGATCTCGCAGTGTTTAAGACATATTGCATAGTCTCAGCTGCTAAAGCTTTTGAAGGATAAATACTGACAATATCATCGACTCTTCCCTTGACTGGTGGTGCAATTTTCCAATTGAAAAACTTTAAAGTTAAGGCTTCTAAAACTTCATAAGCTAAGTCTTTATTTTTAACTCTGCTTGAAATCATCGTCGAAGCGGTCCAGTCAAACGCATAAGAGTTTCCATCAGCAGCAACCGGCATCGGTGCATAACCAATTTCAAACTTATCTTCTTCCGCCATCAGTTGAACTTTCCGTTCAAAATCATCTTGAATCCCCCCGATATACATTCCAACCTCTTGGCGTTCAAACCAAACATTACGGGAATAAGAAATTTTACTAAACTTCGGTGTCACACCATTTCTTAACATTTTAGCTAAATTGCCAATACCTCTAATTGAACCTTCTGAATCGAGTAAAACTGTCTCTCCATCATTAGCGATAATATCGCCACCGCCACTCCAAATAAAGGTCTCAATGTTAGGATGACCTTCAATAATCGTTCCATAGATTTCTTTACCACGATATTCAGAGGCTGATAACTGCTCACCAATATCAATAAATTCTTCCCAAGTCCAATCAGAGGTCGGTCCTGGTGCGGTGATATCTAAGGCATCAAACATCGTTTTATTATAATAAACCATAAACGGATTGGCAATCCAAGGAATTCCCCAATATCTTCCATCCCACTCTGTTGAAGCGATTACACCCTCATAAAAATCATCAACGCTTAAATTTTCACTAGCATTTAAATAATCAGTTAAATCTACAACTGTCCCCATCTGAGCATATTTAGCAACTAATTCTTGCGTTAACCAAAATAGCTCTGGTCCTTTTCTTGAAGCAATTTGAGTTGCAAGTTTAAGATAGTAATCGGAAGGAATACTTAAAGTCTTAACAACATATTTACCATCTGCTTCTTCATTGACCTCTCTAATAATATCAGTAAACTCAATTAATTCAGTTCCTGCTGCCCAAGTTGCAATTGTAAAATGATTGTCTGGTTTCGTATCACAAGAAACCAGCAAAAAACTAAAAAACAGCAAAACTGCAGCTAGAATCTTTTTCAAAAACATCGCCTCCCTTAAAACTTTATAAATCGATTTGTAACTTTACTATACCTAAATTATAACTTTAAACTATTTATTTGTCAACGCTTTCATAAGATAAAATAAAAAAAACTTCTCAAATCAAAGAAGTTTCCTCTAAATTAACTTATTTAAATAACTATCAATCTCTTTTTCCGCTTTTTTAAACGCCAAAACTAATTCTTGCTGACTACTAGCGTTAAGCGAATAATAAACTTTTAATTTCGGTTCAGTTCCGCTTGGTCTAAAGGCAATCCAACTCTGATCAACATAAATAATTTTTAACATTTGACTTTGCGGAAATTGAAGTTTATTTACTTTCCCAGTTTTTAAATTAGTTTGAGTCTCTTTTATGTAGTCTTCTAAAATTAAAATCGTTTTATTTTCTAAAACTAGGGGCTCTTCTTTAAAGTAAGTCATCAGCTTAGTAATTTTTTCTTTTCCTTCAACCCCTTGGACAAAAATATTTTTAAGCCCTTCTTTGTAATAACCATACTTCTCATAAATTAAATCTAAATAATCTATTAAAGTTATTCCTTTACTTTTAGTAAAAGCTGCAATCTCTGCAAGCAATAAAGTCCCTTGAACAGCATCTTTATCGCCAACAAAGTCTTTAATCAAAGTTCCATAAGACTCCTCACAAGCAAAAAGGAAGGTTGTTGAAGCTTTATTTAAAACCGCAAGCTCACCAATAAACTTAAAGCCAGTTAAAGTAGTAGTTAACTTAACATTATACGATTTGGCGATTAAATCAATTAAATCAGTTGTCACATTGGTTTTATAAACAATCGCATCGCTAGGAATCTTCTCAAGAGTAGTTAGAATATAATATAACATTATAACAGCGATTTGATTACCGTCTAAGAGCTGGTATTTCCCATTATGTCTAACACTAACACCAAGCCTATCAGCATCCGGATCAGTAGCAAGAATAAGTTCAGCAGCAACAGAATCTGCATATTTATCAATGTTTAAATAAGCAATAGCATCTTCCGGATTTGCCGATTTAGTATTTGTAAAGTTAGGATTAGGCTTAAGATGAGGCTCATAGGGAAAAACTGGGTAGCCTAAATCGGTAAGTAGTTGCGGAATAACTGTTCCCCCAACTCCATGTAAAGGAGAATAAACTAGCTTTGCTTTAGTAGGATAGTCTTTTATTTGAACCTTTTTGACTTCTTTTAAATATAATTCATCAAAACTAGCATCAACTGTATTTATCAATGAATTCTCAACTACATCAACCTTAAAAACATCACTAACATCTTCAATAAATCCAGTTATCTCTTTAGCCTGCTCAAGAGTAATTTGGGTGCCAACATTATTATAAACCTTATAACCATTATATTCTTTAGGATTATGTGATGCGGTAATAACAATACCACCACCACAATTTAACTCTCTTACTGCATATGACAATAATGGCGTTGGCATTAGTTCGTCAAAAAGTAATACTTCAATATTGTGTTTTGCTAAAACACGTGCTGAAACATCAGCAAACAATTTTGAATTGTTGCGATTATCATAGGCAATCGCTACTCTTTGTTCTTTAGCATTATCATTTATATACATTGCATAGCCNNGGATTATGACTAGCAGTAATCATTATCCCAGCACTTGCCTTAAAATGTCTAACCGCAAAAGAAACAAAGCCAACAGGTCTTAAATTCTCAAAAAGATAACTCTTAATCTCGTTTGCAGCTAGCACTTTGGCTGCTTCTTTGGCAAAAAGCTTTGAGTCTTTTCGGTTATCAAAACCAATCGCAACCCCCGAATCTAACTGGTTAGCCTTTAAATAATTTGCCAAACCTTGAGTTGCCTTTCTTAAAGTATAAATATTAAACCTATTGGTGCCAACTCCCATTATCCCTCTTATGCCACCGGTACCAAAACTAAGGTCAGTATAAAAATGCTCTTTAATCTGAGCCTCGGTTAAATTATTTAATTGTTCTCTTAACTCTTGGGGAAGCTTCGCCTGCTTCCACAACTGATATCTTTTCTGATAATTCATCTAAATACTTCCTATCTCTTTTTATACTCACAAAAAAACCTTCTAACTAATTTTAGCATAAGGTCAAACATTTTTCTATTAAGTTATTTTATTATTTGCAATATATTTAAAAATTGAAAGTTGTTTTTACTTCAAATTTATATCGAGCACTAAATGTAACTGGATCTAGGTAAAAATTATCTTCGATTTGACCTTCAGCGATATAATACTTTGGCATTGTTGACATAATGTCATAAATTCTAAAGACTTTGTATTGCTCTTTTTTTTGTATAGAGACATCTAATTCATTTTTAGAAACATAAAAGTTTGTATCTTTAATATCTTTAGTAGTTTTTACTTCAATATAGG
>LSQX01080540.1_pt1 | contig 42456 bp, 37 predicted proteins | sample 654561 | NCBI WGS metagenome assembly LSQX01 (sample SAMN04489861, study PRJNA283612) | anaerobic digester metagenome | isolation source: 4 biogas reactors fed with cattle manure at either 37C or 55C with and... | place: Denmark: Kongens Lyngby | collected 2014 | reverse complement strand
TGCCCGCCAGGCGGCAGGTGAACCGCACCGCGCCCTCGGCCAGCCCCCGCGCCGTCAGGCTGGCGCCCGCCTCGAGGCCCTCGAATGCCAGCTCAAGGCCACTGGCCAGATCGCCCGCGGTCCGCCTGCCCGGCACAAAGTCCGGTCCCCGCGCCACGTCGGCCAGTTCTACCAGCGGTGCCGGCGCGGCTGCGGCCGTCACGTCCTTCGCCCCAACCTCCAGTCGCACAACGCGGCCCGCTTCGTCCACCGTAAGCGCCAGGCCGCCCGCCGCGACCGTCTCGGCATCCGCCGCACGCAGTCCCGCAAGCAGAAACAGAACCAGGCTGAACCCCATCGTCAAAATCAGATTGCGCATATCGCTCACTCCAAAACCGATTGGCGGACCCTCCCGGCCACGCAGAGCCGGCGGCAGGCACACACCTATTCTAAGTCGACCTGCGTGATTCGTGGAAGATCGGCTGTTATTCAGATAGCCGCGTGGGCTTGCCCCGCGTTTCGTTACGTACGGGTTGTGCCGCAGCGCAGGGCGAGCGCGGGGCAAGCCCACGCGGCTATCACGCGCTCATGAATTCCTCCCGGAATCAAGCAAGCTCATTTAGCGTCAACCAGCGCGGATGCCCTCTGTTTGGAGCAAACGGGGCGGAAGTCTCTGTTTTCAGCACGCCACGACGGGCCGCCGGTCAAAACAATGACTATCGCGGTCGGCTCGGTCATTGCTGCGGCGGCGCCCGCACAGATCCGTGCGCGCGGGACGATCGCATACGACTCTTACCTCGGATGTTGACCTGCAAACCGCACGCTGGAAAAGGGATGCAGAATCTGAAATTCGGCCACTTCAGCTCAACCGAGGGGTTGACAGACAGTCGCAAGACCTCATATTATATGAGTATGTTCATGTGCAGACGTAGTTATGTTGGCATGCTTTCCTGGCTCGGGCAAGCTACACGGAACAGTTCGGAACTTGCCAGCGAGCGCCACTGCCTTCGGAGTTGCGCTGTTCTCACACCGGAGACCGTACCAAGCGGGCGGTCCTATTCGCTGAGTGTTTACTTGAATGGGCAGGTAACGCATGTGATGGCGGCACGCGCCTGTCATGTGCGGGTGACAATCGTTCACCAGCCGACCTGTAGGTTGAATCGTGTTCTGCGCGATGGAGCAGCGTCCGGCCGCGCGCCGGCCGTACAAGCTGCCGACATCATTGGCTGGTGCGGCTTATTGCGTGTTCCTGCCCTTGAGGGCGGAGTGTGCTACGGTTTCGTGTATTGAAAGGAGTCCTGGTTATGAGCACGTCGATGAAGTTGCGCCTGGTCATGGTTGCCTTGGCACTCGCGTGGTTTCTGAGCGCGAGTGAAGCCAAAGCGCAAAGCATCTCGGTGACGAGCGGACACTATTCCAGTCGCACGGACTATGAGGTGGACTGGAAAGGATCGTACTCGCTGCCGCCGGGGGTGACCAACTACACCATCGAGGCGTACATTCGACCCTCAACGGGATCGTGGACCCAAGGCACGGCCTCCTGGTTTAATCTCCAGTGGTCGGGCTACGGGACCACGGACCCCGCTGCCGCCGTGTCGTATGTAGCTGGTCGCCTCTGGTACATGGAAGGATCCTACTGGTATTATGTAGACTCTAATATTTTGCCCGTTGTTAGCCCGTACAATTAGCCCAATAAATGGCTAATAATGGGTAACGAGTCAGCAGCGTAGAGGTCAGCGCAGGGGCGAAAACCGGTCCGTGCGCTGATTTCGCGCGGAGGCAAACGGAGCGGAGGCTATCATGTTGCGCCGTGCATTCACGTTGGTTGAGTTGCTCGTGGTCATTACGATCATTGGCATGTTGACGGCGCTCTTGCTGCCGGCAATTCAAGCGGCAAGGGAGTCGGGCCGCCGCGCTCAGTGCATGAACAATGCCAGGCAACTGACGACGGCGGCTCTCGGTTATGAGTCAGCGCGGGGGCAGTTTCCTCCCTACGCGCAACTGCTCCACACGGCAGCCACGGACCTTCCCTACCCGGACGACCATCCGATGACCGAGCCCTACGCCAGCACGCTGGACGAGGGATGGTGGAAGGTTGACGTGAGTTGGGTGGTTTTGCTGTTGCCCTACCTGGAGAGAAATGATCTGTGGCAGCAGTGGAACAATCGTCACCTGATGGCCGAAGCGAGCTACTACTCGCTCCGCGTGACGCTTCCTGTCGCGGTGTGTCCCAGCGATCCTGGCAAAACGACGCACGCGCCGCTTTCCTACGTGGTGAATACGGGAATTCCCGATGGTTCATCGCAGGTGGAAAACCGTGGGATGGGAATCTTCTTCAATCATCAATGCTGGGTGACGGGGCCAAAGCAGACGGTTTCAATTGACTACATCAACCTCCAGGACGGCACGAGCAATACCCTCCTGCTGTCGGAGAACGTGCAAGCCACGCGCTACATTCCCACCTCAAACGAAATTACCCTGCAACCGGGAGAGTATGTACCGATGACGAAGCACGCGCGGAGAATGATCCAGGAGGTTGACGTCGGCATGGTTTGGGACGGTGCAACCGATGGGTCCGCAAACCCGGCAATCCCCAGCCTTGCGATTAACGCCGCGATGGACGAGCCGCAAGACCTGGACAAGCCGCAAGCCAAATACGCCCGGCCCTCCTCGCGGCATCCGGGCATCGTGGTCGCAGCGTTCGCCGATGGTCATGTTCAACTGCTCTCGGAAGACACCGATTATCAGACGTTCCGTCATTTGATGACTCCCAGCGGCGAGGCCGCCGGACTGCCCGGTATCTTGGAACGGCACGGAAGAAACGAATAACGGCGTCGGGATGCGTCGGCCAATGCCGGAGAAAGGCAGCGTAGGAAAGCGTCGTACTACCAACTGCGTGGGACGGACGCATGACTGGCTGGTCAGCATGGCGACGTCGTCCGGTCCGGCGGAAATTCGCGATCCGCACAAACGTCCGATGGCAGGCAAGCGGTTCGAGATGCCCGGCTTCCGGCCCAGGGAGGATCACATCCGCCAGATGCAGCGTTTCGGGTTCCTGGCGAGTCATTTTGGGCAAAACGACCCGATCGACAATTGCGCGGTTGACAAGGCCGATTGGGATTCGTTCTATTAGCACGCGAGCGAGCACCCGGCGGCGGGCGGAGCCGGCAGCTGACCGGGCACCGCGATTCTCGTCGATCGGCGGCCCGAAGGCTTCCCGGGGGGATTGCTTTCGCGGCGCGAATCGCGCCGGGTGGGCGGCCGCGCGGATCCGTTTCAGCATCCGGAGGATGCGATCAGGGAAGAGTGTTTCGAACAACTCTAGGGGAAAGGGGAGTCACCTGATGGGCAACGGATATCAAGCACAGACTGGGCAGGTGAAGAACCACGGATGGCGGGTAACGCTGGCCGCCATGGGGATCAACCTGGCCCTGGGAATTCTCTATACGTGGAGCGTGATCAGCAAGGGCGTCCCCACCGAGTGGGACTGGTCGCAGACCGGCAAGTCATGGCCCTACTCGATCGCTTGCCTCGTCTTCAGCCTGGTGATGGTGCCCGCCGGACGCCTCCAAGACCAGGTCGGCCCGAGGCTCGTCGCCACGATCGGCGGGATTCTCGTCGGCATCGGGATGATCGCGGCAAGTTTCACGACCTCCCCGTTGGGCTATATCTTGGGTTTCGGCGTCCTGGCGGGCGCGGGAATCGGCTTTGGCTATGCGGCCGCCACCCCCCCGGCGGTCAAGTGGTTCCCGGCCGCGCGGACCGGTCTGATCGCGGGGATTGTCGTCTCCGGTTTCGGCCTGGCTTCCGTCTATGCCGCTCCCCTGGCCAACTGGCTGATTGCCAGTTACGGGCTTCAGACCTCGGTGATGATTCTCGGGATCGCATTCCTGATGGTGGTGGTCGGGCTCGCCCAGCTGTTGGCCGCCCCTCCCAAGGGATATGTACCCGCCGGGGCCGCCCAGACGGCCGTCGCCGGCACGCGGCGCGGCGTGGTGGATTTCGCCCCCCGCGAGATGCTCCGCACGCCCCAGTTCTACCTGCTCTGGTTCATGTACGCCTGCGGCGCCGGCGCCGGTCTGATGGTGATCGGGAAGCTGAGCGACATCGGCAAGCTCCAGGCCGGCGTGGAGCTCGGATTCGTGCTCGTCGCGGCACTCGCCGTCGGCAATGGCGCCGGCCGGATCATCGCCGGCACCGCATCCGACAAGTTGGGCCGCCAGCAGACGATGTTCGGCTGCTTCGTCCTCCAGGCGGTCCTGATTCTGCTGCTCTCGCGGGCGACCGTCGGGTCGCCGCTGGCGACGACGGTCGTGTTGGCCCTGGTGTCGGCGATGATCGGGGCGAATTATGGGGCGAATCTCTCGCTCTTCCCCTCGATCACCAAGGACTACTACGGGCTGAAGAACTTCGGCGTGAACTACGGGCTGGTGTTTACTGCCTGGGGCGTGGGCGGTTTCATGCTCGCGCTGCTGGCGGGCAAGCTGTACGACAAGTTCCAGACGTTCGCCTACGCCTACTACGGGGCCGCGGCTCTCCTGGCGATGGCTGCCGCGACGACCTTCCTGGTCAAGCCGCCGCAGGTTGCCCACGAGACGACCGAAGTTGTTGACCCGCCGAGACCCCTGGTCGAACCGGCAATCGCCGGGCCGGTGGAGGAGGAAGCGTTGGAAACGATTGAGCAACGGTGAGCAGGCCATCGTCCCCATGCCCGAACTGCCTGAAGTTGAAACGATGTGCCGCGGCATCGCCGCGGTCGCAGGCCGGCGAATCCACGCGCTGCGATTTCCCAAGTCACCGCTCCGCTCGATCCCGATCAGCCCCCGGCCCGCCCTGTTCCGGCGGCGGGTCGAGGGGCGTTCGATCACGGCCGTGCGGCGCGTGGGCAAGCGCGTCGTGCTCGATCTGGATTCGTCCGCTGCGATCGTCTTCGAGCCCCGGATGAGCGGCCGCGTTCACCTCGCCTGCCCGCCCGACGCCGAACACGTCCGGGCGGTGCTCGAGTTTGCCGACGGCCCCGGGCCGCTGATCTTCTGGAGCATGCGGGGGCTGAGTACCCTCTGCCTGCTCACCGCCCGTGAGCTTGCCCAGCGCCTGGGGCCGGATCGCCTCGGCCCCGACGCGCTGCGGATCGGGGCCGACGCGCTCCGCGCGCGCCTCCAAGCCAGCCGCCGAGCGATCAAGGTGGCCCTGCTCGATCAGCGCGCCGTGGCCGGGATCGGCAATATCTACGCCTCGGAGATTCTCCACCGGATCGGAGTCCATCCGGAAACGAGCTGCGATCGGCTTTCGCCCCGCCAGTGGAAACGGATGCAGGCAGCCACCGTCGGCGTCCTGAGCGAAGCGATTGCCGCGCAAGGCTCGACCCTCCGCGACGGAAGATACCGGACAACGCGCGGCGAGCCCGGCCGCTTTCAGGACAAACACCGCGTCTACGGTCGCGCGGGGCTCAAGTGCCTCCAGTGCGGGCGCGGCCGGATTCGGAAAATCGTCCAGGCCCAGCGATCGACCTATTACTGCCCGATTTGCCAGCGCGGCGCGCGATAGGCGGGGCGGTGGAAACGATCACGGGGAGTGTCCCTTGTCCTCCTGGTTCCCAAGCTCCAGCTTGGGAACCGGGAAGGGGTTCAGGGTTCAGGTTGTGCTTCGGACTCGTTTTCAGGTTGGAGTTTGGGGACCGGGAGCAGGCGGCTTTCTCCCTTCTCTGCGTGCCCGCTTTGTGTTCCCTCCTCCATCGCCGTCGTTTATAATCACGTCTCACCCGGGGCAACCCTCTTGCCGAGACGACTGCCGGACGCCCGGCTCGGGCGAGCCCGATACACGAGGAATTGTCGAAATGCAGACCAACCACGTCGCGGTTCGTTGGTTTCTCGCCGGCTTGTTGGCCGCACTTCCGCCCGTTTGGGTCAAAGTCCTTCTCGCCGCCGCGCCGAGCGCCCCGGTTTCGCTCCAAGCCCTGATCGAAGCCGACTGGGTGCAACAGGACGAGTTGTTCAACCGGTCGCCGGCCCAGGGGGCTGCCGGCGCCCCGGCGGCTGTGACCACGGCGGAGGACGCTTCCGGCGTTACGCTCGCCCACACCGGCCGCGTGCTCGATCGTGCCGCGCGGCTTGCCGAGCGCCTGCAAACGGAGGCGTTTGCCGCCAACCTGGCCGACATGCGAGGCCAGCTCGCCGCGCTCCAGTCGGCGGCCAGTCCGCCCTGGGAGGCCCGGCGGGAACTCTACTTCAACGCACGCCGCCTGCTCCGCAAGCTCGCCTTTACGAATCCCCTGCTCGACTTCGACAGGATCCTGTTCGTCAAGCGGCACGACTCGGGCGGCGTGTTCCACATGTGCGACCAGTATTATGGATGCAACGGCGTGCCCGGCGGCGGCCTGTTCGTGCTCGAAGACCCGTTCGGCGACGAGCCGCGCGTGAGGGACCTGCTCGCCGGGGCGGTGGTCGAGAAAGGCCGCCTGGCCGGCCGGCGGCTCGTAGACGGCGCGTTCCTCTCGCCCGAGGTCTCCTTCGATGGCGAGGAGATACTCTTCGCCTTCGGCGAGTGCCGGGCCACGGAGACCTACCAGTGGGGGCCGGAGATCAGCTACCACATCTTCCGCGTCGGCGCCGACGGCAGCGGCCTGGCGCAATTGACGGACGGGCCGTGGAACGACTTCGACCCGTGCTATCTGCCCAATGGCCGGATCGTCTTCGTCTCCGAGCGGCGCGGCGGCTACCTGCGGTGCGGGCGGCACTGCCCGGTCTACACGATGCACTCGATGGAACCCGACGGCAGCGACATCATCTGCCTCAGCTTTCACGAGACGCACGAATGGCATCCGAGCGTGAACAACGACGGGATGCTCGTCTACACGCGGTGGGATTACGTCGATCGCGACACGAACATCGCCCATCATATCTGGACCTGTTACCCCGACGGGCGCGATCCGCGCAGCTCCCACGGCAACTATCCCGACCGGCGCGAGAGTCGGCCCTGGATGGAGATGAACATCCGGGCGATTCCCGGCTCGAACAAGTACGTGTTCTCGACCGGGGCCCACCACGGCCACGAGTTCGGCTCGCTCGCGGTGCTCGATCCGAGGCTCGAGGACGACGGCGCGATGGCGCAGCTCGAGCGGCTCACGCCCGAGGTCCCCTTCCCCGAGGCCGAGGCCCGCGACATCCAGGCCCAGATGATCTACGGCACGCCCTGGCCGCTCGCCGAGAGCGACTATCTCTGCGTCTACGACGCGGAGGCCAAGAACCGGGGGATCTACTGGATCGACCGCGATGGCAACCGGGAGCTCCTCTATCGCGACGGGTCGATCTCCTGCGCCAGCCCGATCCCGCTGCGGGCGCGGGTCAAGCCGCCGGTGATCCCCTCCGGCACGCTGCAAGCGGCGCGCGACGCGCGGGGAAAATCACCCGAGGAGATGCGGGCCACCGTCGCGGTGATGAATGTCTACGACAGCGACTTCACCTGGCCGGAAGGGGCGCACGTGGCCGCCCTGCGGGTGATCCAAGTCCTCCCGAAGACAACCGCGCCGCCCAACGAGCCGCGGATCGGGATCGCCAATCAGACCAACGCCCGCCTGGTGCTCGGCAGTGTGCCGGTCGAGGAGGACGGCAGCGCGTTGTTCGAGGCGCCCGCCGGCAAGGAGATCTACTTCCAGGCGCTTGACGGCCGCGGGATGGCCATCCAGTCGATGCGCTCGGGCACCTACCTCCACCCGGGCGAGCGCCTGCAATGCCAGGGCTGCCACGAGCGCAAACACCGCCCGCCGGTCAAGAGCGATCGGTTGCCCCTGGCGCTTCAGCGTCCCCCCTCGAAGCTTGCGCCCGAGGCGGAGGGCTCGAACCCTTTCAGTTATGTCCGCATGGTCCAACCGGTGCTGGATCGCAATTGCGTCCGGTGCCACCACGAGCAGAAGGCCCTCGACCTGGGCGGCGCGCCCGGCGGGAAATACGGCTGGACGAAGTCGTATGAGAACCTGGCGGGCAAGTATGGCTTCTACTACCACGTGAGCAACGGCTCGATCAAGGACCCCCTGCACGGCGGGAGCCGGACGATTGCCGGAGCGTTTGGCGCTCGGGCGTCGGCGCTGCTCGAATACTTGGCTGATGGGCATTACGGGGTGAGGCTTTCCGACGAGGACTTCCGCCGCGTTGCGCTCTGGCTCGATTTGAACAGCGAGTTCTACGGATCCTACGAGAACATCGAGGCCCAGGCGCGGGGCGCGATCGTCTTGCCCACGTTGGATTGAACAAGCGGATGCTGAAGGATAACGGATCGTTGATGAGAGTTCCGCACCGACTCGGGCCGCCGCCGGTCCTCTGGCTGGTGCTCGTCGCGACGCTGGCGGCGGTTGCACGGCCGGCGCCGGGCGACGACACTTCCTGCCGCATCGGGGCGTCCGCCGCAGCGCGCCGCTATCGCCCCGGTGCGTGGGGAATCGTCGAAGTCGTCGCGGCCAACGCGACGGATCAGGCGGCGGACCTGTTCGCCGTGCTCCATTTCGCCGCCGATCCGACGCTCCAGTTCGGCCGGCGGATCTGCGTGCCCCCCAAGTCGCTGCTCCGATCGACCTGCCCGATTCGCGTACCGGAGACCCTCGCCGCGGACGCCGGTCACGCGGAGCTCGTGACGGCCGAGATCGACGAGGGCCAAGGGCGGGAGCGGATGCGGCGCCCGGCGGCGCAGGCAATCCTCAATTCGCACCCGATCCTCCTCGATCGCGAGACGCCGGCGGTGGGGATGCTGGGCGACTTCGACAGCGGCGATCGTTGCGGAGACGGCGGGGCTCACTTCGCTGGTCCCGAGAGGACTTTTTCGGCCCCCGACGATCTGGCCTACGAACTGGTGCTGGCGGCCAAACGGGCGCGGGGGCTGTCCCGCCGCCTGAGTGTGTTTGACGCCGGGGAGCCGCCCGCCGATCCGGCGGGCCTGGAGGTGCTCGACGTCCTGGTCTTGAGCACGAATCGACTGGCGTCGAATCCGGGCGGCGCCGCCGTGGTTCGCGATTGGGTGCTGGCCGGCGGGCATCTCTGGATCATGTTGGACGACGTCGAGGAGGAGACGGTCTCCGTCGTCCTGGGCGACGCCTTCGCGTCGACCGTCGTCGACCGGGTGGGGCTCACGCGCGTGCAGATCGAAAACGCCCGGCCCGATTGGCAGCGCAAAGAGACGCAGGCGGTGGAGTTCGAGGAGCCGGTTGGGTTCGTCCGGGTGATCCCTTGCGGCGCGGTGGTCACCGACGCGGTCGATGGTTGGCCGGCCGCCTTCCACCAGTCGCTGGGGGCGGGGCGGGTGTTTTTCACGACGCTCGGGCCGGCCGCCTGGATGCGGCCCACCGCGGCGAACGATCCAGAGCCGAAGACAAACGGGGACGAGACACAATTCGTTGCCCGGGATGCGCTGCTGCCGTTCGCCGACGAGTGCCTTGGCCGGGAACCGGTCTGGAGCGTTCCGCCCGCGGCAATCGAGCCCTTCTTGACAAAACAGATCGGCTATCGGATTCTCGGCCGCGGCGCCGTCGCCGGGGTGCTGGCGGCCTTCTGCGCGGCTCTGCTGGTTGCCGGCCTGGGCCTCTCCCGCGCCGGGCGATTGGAGTGGCTTCTGTGGTTGTCGCCCCTTGCGGCGGCGGCCACGAGCCTTGTCTTCCTCGGCGTCGCCGCCAGCGCGAAACGCTCCGTTCCACCGGCGGTCGCAACGCTGCAAATGGTCGTTCTCGAACCAGGCATGGCCACCGGGCACGTCTCCGGATTGGCCGCCATCTACAACCCGGATGCCTGCGATTCCTCGATGGGCGCCCGGCGAGGCGGCAGGTTCTTTCCCGACATGACGGGGATGAGCGGCCGCCGCCGCCGCATGGTCTGGACCGACGAAGGCGCCTGGCACTGGGAGAATCTGAGCCTGCCGCCGGGCGTCCGGACAGCGCTGCTGACGCTCCCGCTGCCGCTCGAAAAGACCGTTGACTGCCGCGCCCGGTTCGGCCCGACAGGCCTGGAAGGAACGCTCGGGCCGTTACCGTTTACGAGCCTCTCCGACGCGGTGATTTCCGTTCCCAACCAGCCGGCTGCCGCCGTCAGGATCCGCGGCGACGGCACCTTCCGTTCGGGATCGGGCGATGTCTTCGCCCCGGGTGAATTCCTGTCCACGGCCTGGTTGAGTGATCTCCAGCAGGGGCGAGAGTCGCTCTACGAGGAATTGTTTCGCGCTCGCCCAACCCCCTCGCGCCCCCTCCTCTATGCATGGGCCGACGCGGTTGACTCGGGCTTCCTGTTCCCGCAGCGCGACCAGTTCGGCTCGGCGCTGATCTCCGTTGCCGTGCGGATGGAAAGGCCGTTGCCGGGCGCGCAGATCCTCGTGCCGGCTTCGTTCATGCCGTACCGTTCCGTGACGGGTCCCGACGGCCGCAATCCGTCGGCGTACAACAACGCCCGCCACGAGTGGGTGGAGAAGAAAACGCCGCATACCGAATGGCTCCGGTTCCAGCTGCCCGCGGCGGCCTTGCCTCTCCAAGTCGAACAGGCCACGCTCCGTTTCGAGGTCCGAGCCCCGTCCCGCTCGTTCGAGGTCATGGGCTACGCCGGGGGGCGGCTTGCCGCCGTGACCCGGCTCTCGCACCCGATCGGCGCTTACCAGTCGGTGATCGATCGGCCGCAGATGCTGCGGCTCGACGCGGAGGGGGGCTGGTTGATGGCAATCCGCGTCGGCGACGACCAGTCGGCCGCCCGGGGCATCATGTCCCAAGCGACCTGGACGATCGATTCGCTCCAGTTGGAAATTCTGGGAAAGGTCCCCGGAGAGTGAACATGAACGATTCGTCACCCGTCGTGGCGCTCCGCGAGCTGACGAAGGTCTACGGGCGTTTGACAGCGCTCGATCGGCTGTCGCTCGCGCTCGATCGCGGCCGGATTCTCGGGTTGATCGGCCCGAACGGCGCGGGCAAGACGACAGCCATCAAGATTCTTGTCGGCCTGGCCCGGCCGAGCGGCGGCTCGGCGACGATCGCCGGGTGCGACTGCCTGCGGCGGCCGAAGCAGCTCAAGCGGCTCGTCGGCTACATGCCGGACACGTTCGGCTCGTACGACAACATGCGCGTTTGGGAATATCTCGACTTCTTCGGCGCCGCCTTCGGGATTCGCCGGGCGGCGCGGAAGCGGCGGATCGACGAAGTCATGGCGATCACCGGCTCGGCCTCGATGCGGGACCGCTACGTGGAGAGCCTCAGCCACGGCATGAAGCAGCGGGTCGGCATCGCCCGCACCCTGCTCCACGATCCGAGCGTGTTGATTCTCGACGAGCCGGCGAACGGCCTCGATCCGGAGGCCCGAATCGAAATGCGACAAATCCTCCTCCGGCTCGCCGAACTGGGCAAGACCCTGATCGTCAGCAGCCACATCCTTGCGGAGTTGTCGCGCGTCTGCGACTTGATTGCGATTCTCAACCGCGGCCGGCTCGAGGCGTTCGGCACGCTTGCCGAGATCATGAAGAACGTTTCGCAGCAGCGGACGATGGAAGTCCAACTGGTCGGCCGCGAGCATCTCGCCACGGCGGCGGAGATTGTCCGCGGCTATCTCGAATCGGATGCCGAGGTCGTCCCGTCGCCCGCCGAAGCAACGGTGCGGTTTCGGACCGGCAAGGCGGACAGGGAACTGGTGGGGTTGCTGGCGCGGCTGGCCATGTCTCATGTTGACCTGACCCAGTTCCGCGAGATTCCGACCGATCTGGAGGACGCCTTCCTCTCCGTGACGAACAGCTTGCGGGACCAGCAGACTCCAACGGGGGTGGCGTCTTGAGACACCGAGGGGCCTCGCCGGGGAATCGCCGCGGAAGGCAGCTGATGGGCTATGCGATTGTCGAGCGCGAACTGCTTGGGACGATGCGAACCGGCCGGGCCTTTGCCCTCCAGGTCGCAACCTCGATCGCCTTTGCGGTGTTGATCGTCAGCCGCTGGCCGGGCAACGCGACCGTCGAGCTCTCCGGCGCCCAGGCGCGGGAGGTCTTCCGGCTCTTCGCCTACGGTTTGCTGGCGATCCTCCTGCTCCTCGTGCCCGCCTTTCCCGCCACGTCGATCGTGAACGAAAGGAAACGCGGAACGCTGGCGCTGCTGCTGACTTCGCCGCTGCCTGCCTGGTCGGTTTACGCGGGCAAGGCCCTGGGCACGCTCCTGTTCGCATCCTTGTTGCTGGCCCTGAGCGTCCCCGCCGCGACCGCCGCCTATGCCATGGGGGGCATTTCATTTACCGCGGAGGTTCTTCCGCTGTATGCGATCCTCGGCGCGGTGCTCGTGCAATACACGGCGCTGGCCATGCTGGCCAGCAGCTGCGCCAATTCGACGGACGCAGCGCTGAGAAGCGCGTACGGGCTGGTGCTGCTGTTGGCTCTCGTCTCCTTGGGGCCGCACTATTTCCTCCAGGGCAAGCCCGGCGTGCTGCCGCAGATCGCGGAATGGCTGCGCTGCGTCTCCCCGGTGCCCGCGGTGATGGAGCTGGCCGGGCACGGAGACGTGGGGGCGTTTGGGCTCGGCGCGGCGGCGGGCACACCCGGCCGGTTCCTGATCTTCGCAGGCGTTTCGATCGCGGCCTGCGCTGTCTTGACGATCGCCCGGCTCAACGCGTTTCTGCTCGACCGGCCGCGCCCCCAAGGGATCGTCACCGACGACCGATCCGCGGCCGAGCGGTGGTTTCGCCGGTGCGTGTTCCTCGTCGATCCGCAGCGGCGCAAGCGGGGGATTGGCCCGTTGGCCAACCCGGTGATGGTCAAGGAGTTTCGCACGCGGCGGTTCGGGCGATTCCACTGGCTGCTCCGCCTGGTGGCTGTTTCGGCGATCGTTTCGCTGCTCCTGACGTATGCCGCAACGAGCGGGACGATCGACTGGGGAGTCGAGACGATCGGCGGGATGATGGTCGTCCTCCAGGTTGCCCTGATCATCGTTCTGACTCCCAGCCTGGGCGCGAGCCTGATCAGCGCGGAACGGGAGAGCGGGGGCTGGGAACTGCTGCGGATGACCCCCCTGACGGCCGCCTCGATTCTTTCGGGCAAGCTGGCCAGCGTCCTCTCGACGCTCCTGCTGCTGATGTTGGCGACGCTGCCCGGCTACCTGGTGATGATCTGGATCCACCCGCCGCTGCGGTGGCAGGTCTGGCAAGCCCTGATCTGCCTGGGGTGGATGGCCCTGCTGGCGATGCTCCTGTCGGCCGCGGTCGGCAGCCTCTGCCGGCGAACCGCGGTGGCAACGGTGGTCTCGTACGGCCTGCTGGGCGCGGGGTGCCTCGGCACGATGCTCTTCTGGCTCGGCCGCGGCACGTCGTTCAGCCATTCCACGGTCCAGTCCGTGCTCACGGTCAACCCGATGGCCGCCGCGCTGACGATCATCGCAGCGCCGGGGTTTACAGCCTACACGCTCGCACCGGCCAACTGGTGGTGGATGGGCGGCCTCTGTCTGGCCTGCTCCGCCGTTCTCCTGGTGCAGACGTGGCGGCTCACCCGGCCGCAATGATCGCGGCAAACCCGACACCCAACGTTGACCCCCCCGAACGGAAAACCATGACGCCAGTTCGCCGCCCAGAGACAACCGTGTCCGCAGTCCGCCGCGGGCGGCGGATGGCACGCCCGCGACGCTTGTTCTTCGCCGCCTGGGCGGCCCTCCTGATCGTTGCCGGGTATCCGCTGCGTACCGCGGCGATCGAGACCGAGTGGGTGATGTACCGGGATCCGATCCTCAGCAGGGCGCCGATCGAGACCCGCTTTCCACCGAACCTGGTCGACTGCTGGCTGGAAGCCCTGGCGATGCCGGGGCGAGAAATGAAACGCGGCGCGGCGGCGGCGATTGCCCGGGCGCACCGCCGGGGCCTTGCCGGCCTGGACGCGGCGGTTGCCCCGCTCATGGAAGTGCTGGGCAATCCGCAGGAGGACCGCATCGTCCGGCTGACCGCCGCCCGGGCGCTGGTCGCGCTCGACGCCCGCCGCGCAGCGCGGCTGCTGTTTCAGTCCGCTGGACCGGCCGATCTCGAGATGGCGGAGGTGGCCGAGCCGGCGCTTGCCCGCTGGGCCTATGCCCCGATGCGGGAGCGATGGCTGGAACGGCTCGAGGGGGCGGTCGGCCTCAGCCGCCTGCACGTGCTGGCGATCCGCGGCCTGGCCGCGCTCGACGCCAAGGAATCAACGCCGCGGCTTCTCCAGCTTGCCGAAGACCGCTCTGCTCCGGTCAGCGTGCGCCTCGAGGCCGCCGGTGGATTGGGCAAATTGCAGGACAGCGGCCTGGCCGCCGCCGCCCGGAAGCTGGCCGGCGACAAATCGGCCCGCGCCGTGGCCGATCGCCTGGTTGCCGCCCGGATGCTGGCCGGCCACCGCCAGCCGGAGGCCGAGAGGCTGCTGGTCGAATTGGCTGTGGACAGGCAGCCTGCGGTGCGGGCAATCGCCCTGGAGACGCTGCTGGCGATCGACCCGAGCCTGATATTTCCGATCCTCCAAGACACCCTTGCCTGCGGCGACGCCAACGTCCGCCTATTGGGCGCTGAAGCGATTGCCGCCCGGCCCTCGCCGGAGACGCTTGCCCGCTTGGGGCCGATGCTCGACGACCGCCACCCCGACGTCAGGCGTTATGCGTGCGAGAGTCTCCTCGCCCTGGCCGACGATGCTTCGCTCCGCGCGACGGTGCTCGCCGAGGGACGGCGGATGCTGCATGCGGACGGGTGGAGAGGCCAGGAGCAGGCCGCGGTGCTGCTGGTCGCGCTGGGGGACAAGACGATCACCGACCGGCTGCTGGCGCTGTTGGATGCGCCGCGGCCGGAGGCCCACGTGGCTGCGGCCTGGGGCCTGTGCCAACTCGCCGTCCCCTCGACAGCCGCGCCGATTTCCAGCATCCTGGAGAGGAAGACCGAGCGCTGCCTGGCCGGCGAGCCGGTGCAGGAGCGCGTCGACGAGCAACTGGCTCTGCTGGCACAGGCGATCGGCCGAATGCGATACGCTCCGGCCGACGTGGTGCTCCGGAAGTACATCCCCAAGGGCAGCCGCCTGGGCGAGACGAGCCGCGCTGCCGCCCTCTGGGCGCTCGGGCATCTCCACGTCGGCCAACCGGACGAAGGGCTGGCCGTCGCGCTTGGCCAGCGGCTTCTCGACCTGTCTGCGGAAGAGCCGGAGGCGGAACAGGTCGGCCGCATGGCCGCGGTGTCGCTCGGCCGGATGAAAGCCGCGGAGATGCTGCCCACGTTGCGGTCCGTTTACAAAAGCCTGACGCTGGACTGCGGAGCCGGCCATGCCTGCGCCTGGGCAATCTGGCAGTTGACCGGCGAGGAGATTCCACCGCTCGCGCCACGCATCGTCGTGGAAAACGGCTGGTTCCTGGTGCCGATCACGGAATCGGCAGACGAGGCGGCCGGTGGCGCGGGACAAGCAGGCAAGCCGCCAGAATGAGGGGCCCGGCAGGATCGCAGCAGCGCAGGTTGCGGGCGAAGCGCCGGCTCTCCCAGGGACACAAACCGGAACATCCTCCTGCTGATGACTGACAGCTGACTGCTGATCTCCGATGGCTTTTCGATTGTCAAGCGATCCGTTGAGTGTCCCTCCCGCCGCCTTGCGGATCGGCGCGGTGGTGGTGGACCCGCCGCTGCTGCAAGCGCCGATGGCGAAATTCACGAACTATGCCTTCCGCCAGGTTCTCCGCCGATTTGGAGGCGTGGGGCTGACCGCCACGGAAATGGTCAGCGCGCGGAGTTTTCTGGCGATCGGCGCGCGACGGGATACGTTTCCCGAGCGGCTTTGGGGGGTGCTCGATGAGCCGAGGCCGCTGGCGGTCCAGATCTGGGACAACGATCCGGCGGCGCTGGCCGAAGTGGGGCATCGCCTGGCGAAGGAATTCCGGGCCAGCGTGGTCGACATCAACTTTGGCTGCCCGGTGCGGCGCGTGTCGTGCAACGCCGAGAGCGGCTCCTACCTGCTCCGCTATCCCGATCGTGTGGGTGAGATCGTGCGGCGGGTGGTCGCCGCCTGCGACCCGACGCCGGTGACGGCGAAAATCCGCCTCGGGCCGTCGGAGTCGCGGATCACGGCGGGCGAGGTGGCCGAAGCGGTGGAGGCGGCCGGCGGAGCGGCCCTTACCGTTCACGGCCGAACCGCGCGGCAGATGTTCCGCGGCCAGGCCGACTGGGATCAAATCGCCCGCGTCAAGGAGCACCTGCGAAGAATCCCCCTTGTGGGCAACGGCGACTTGCGTTCCGCCGCCGCAGTCGTCGAGGCGTTTCGTCGCTGGCCCGTCGACGGCGTGATGATCGGTCGGGCGATGCTGGGCCGGCCTTGGCTGTTCGCGCAGGCGGCCGCGGCTCTGCGTGGCCTCCCCGTCCCGGCGGGCCCGACAATCGAAGCGCAAAAACAGCTCCTGCTAGACCACTACGACGCGCTTGTGGGGCAATTCGGCGCCGGCCGGAGCACGGTGCTGATCCGCAAGATCGCCTGCTGCTATGCCCAGGGCAGCCCGGGGGCGCGGACGTTTCGCGGCCAGGTGGCTCGGGTGTCGACGCCCGAGGAGTTCCGGCGCGTGGTGTCTGCCTGTTTCCCCCGGCAAACCGGCGAGCGGCCCGATCCGGGCGGCGCTGATTTCTGACCGGAGGCGATGCGGGCCTTGGTGCTCTCGGCCGTCGGCTTGATTTCGCCTGCTTGCAGTCGCATCGCCAATACAAGCAAGGGCTGTCCGGCGCTGGCCGGCCTCCGCCGCTGAACAGGGCAAGCCCCCGAACGTTGGGCAGGAGAGGATCGCAAGTCGGAGAAGACATCCCGCCGAATTGGCTCCGCGGCTTGGCGGCGTTTTCCAGCCGGCCGCCCGCGGGCGTGCCGTCTTCGGAATCCCAATGCCTGTCGATGATTTGCGGCGCGTGGCAATCCCGGGGAGCCGGCTTTTTTGACAGTTCGTCTTGACAAAATTAGCCTTGCTCCTAGCATTCAGTGTGCTTCGAACTCTGGCCTTCTGCCGAGAAGGGATTGGGCGGGTCGAGCGTCCACCGATGGAGGAGACGTCTGGCAGCTGCGTCCGCACGCAGGGAGATGTTCTCCGCGGCGAAGCGGACCAGCGGGTTGGCGTCCGGAAGCGCCGGGAGCGCGGCAATCGATGCCGGTTCCGGCCCTGGAGAGCGGTTGCTATACTGCGATCGTGGTCTTGTGTGTTTTGGGGGCCGGCATGGAATAGGGAAGGGATGCGGCGGCTTATGAGTCAGCCCTGGATCGAAGGACGGATTGAAGAGGGCGTGGTCACAACCACGCTCGAGGACGCTATCAACTGGGCCCGCTCGGGCAGTATTTGGCCGATGACCTTCGGCCTGGCCTGCTGCGCGATCGAAATGATGGCGGTCGGCGCCTCGCGGTTCGATCTCGATCGCTTCGGCGCCGGCGCGTTTCGGGCGACCCCGCGCCAAGCGGACCTGATGATCGTGGCGGGGACCGTGACGTTCAAGATGGCAAGCCGCGTGCGGCGGCTGTACGAGCAGATGCCGGAGCCCAAGTATGTGATGGCGATGGGAGCGTGCACGGTCGGCGGCGGGCCCTACTTCGAGCACGGCTACCACGTCGTGAAAGGCGTCGACCTGGTCGTGCCGGTCGACATCTATGTGCCGGGCTGCCCGCCGCGCCCTGAAGCGCTGATCGAAGGTCTGATGCGTTTGCAGGAGAAGATCAAGGGCCAGCGGCTTGCCCGGCGGCGGGCGGGCCAGCGGGCCGGTTGGCTGGATTGGCTGGTGAGCTTCGGGCGGAGGGGTCCGAAGGTCGAAGATCGGCTGCCCCTGCCCCACCACAGCGGTTTCGTCCGCATCGACGACGTGAAGCCCCTGTTTGAACACCAGAAAGTCAAACCCGGTGCGAAATGACCGAAAAACTGAAGATCAGCGATCTTTGCGTGAGCGTTGGCGGCAAGCCGATCCTCCGCGGCGTGCATCTTGAAATCGGCCGCGGCGAGGTCCACGCCCTGATGGGGCCGAACGGTTCGGGCAAGAGCACGCTGGGCTACGCGATCATGGGCCACCCGGCCTACGAGGTGACGCGCGGAGTCATCGAGATGTGCGGGATCAGCTTGCTCGACCTCGAGCCGCACGAGCGCGCCCGGGCCGGCCTGTTCCTGGCGTTTCAGCGTCCCGTCGCCATCCCGGGCGTGAAGATGGCCGACTTTCTCCGCCACGCGGCGACCAACATCCGCCGGCCGCAGCGCAAGGAGGGCGAGGAGCTGATCCCGATGCGGCAGTTCCGCAAGGAACTCCGCGAGAAGATGGATCAGCTCCGGATGGACCCCGAGTTTGCCCGGCGCTATGTGAACGACGGTTTTTCCGGCGGGGAGATGAAGCGCGCCGAGATCCTCCAGCTCGCCATGCTCCGCCCCAAGTTCGCCATTCTCGACGAGACGGACAGCGGCCTGGACGTCGACGCCGTCCGCCTGGCCAGCCGGAGCATCGCCGAGATCGGCGGGCACGAAATGGGCATCCTCGTGATCACCCACCATGAGCAGCTATTGGAACACAACCGCCCCGACTTCACCCACGTGATTCTTGGCGGGCGGATCGTTGAGACCGGCGGCGCGGCATTGGCCCACGAACTCCACAAGCAGGGCTACGACCGCATCCGCGCCGCCCACCCCGAGGCCGCCGCGGTCGAGGAGCAGATGGCCCAGGTGGCGGTGGCCGGTTGAAACAGGGAGACGCGCATGGCAACCGAAACGCACAACCAGAATGCGGCCGCGATTGGGGAAATCAACAAGTATGATTTCCGCAACGAGGAGCGATTCGTATTCCGCGCCCGCAAGGGCATCGATCCGGCGATCGTCGCCCAGATCTCGGAGATGAAGGCCGAGCCGGATTGGATGCGCAGTTTCCGGCTTGAAAGCCTGAAGATTTTCGAATCGAAGCCGCTCCCGACCTGGGGAGGAAAGATCGGCATCGATTTCCAGGAGATCTATTACTATCTCAAGCCGACCGATCGCCAGGAGCGTTCCTGGGACGACGTGCCCGCCGAAATCAAGTCGACCTTCGACAAGCTGGGAATCCCCGAGGCCGAGAAGAAATACCTCGCCGGCGTCAAGGCCCAGTACGAGAGCGAGGTCGTTTACGGCTCGCTCAAGGAGGAGCTTTCCCAGCGCGGCGTGATCTTCACCGACATGGACTCCGCCGTGCGGGAGTATCCCGACCTGGTTCGCGAGTATTTCAGCACGATCATCCCGCCGGCGGACAACAAGTTCGCCGCGTTGAACTCGGCCGTCTGGTCGGGCGGCTCGTTCATCTACGTGCCGCCGGGTGTCCAGATCGAGTTTCCCCTACAGGCCTATTTCCGCATTAATGCCGCGAACATGGGGCAGTTCGAGCGGACCCTGATCATCGTCGATGAGGGGGCCGGCTGCCACTATGTGGAGGGCTGCACCGCGCCGATGTACAGCACCGAGAGCCTCCATTCCGCCGTGGTGGAAGTCGTCGCCAAGCGCGGCGCGCGGGTCCGCTACACGACGATTCAGAACTGGGCCAACAATATCTACAACCTGGTCACCAAGCGGGCGGTCGGGTATGGCGATTCGCTCGTCGAGTGGGTCGACGGCAACCTCGGCAGCCGGCTGACGATGAAATATCCTTCCGTCTACATGATCGAGCCCGGGGCGCGGGCGGAAATCCTCTCCGTGGCCTTCGCCTCGGCGGGGCAGCACCAGGACGCCGGCGCCAAGGTCGTGCACTGCGCGCCCCACACCTCCAGCCGGATCGTTTCCAAGTCGATTTCCAAGAGTGGCGGGCGGTCCAGCTACCGCGGCCTGGCCAGGCTCCAGAAGGGGGCCAAGAAGTCGAAGTCCAACGTCGTCTGCGACGCCTTGATCCTCGACCCGCAGAGCCGCAGCGACACCTACCCCTACATCGAGATCGAGGAGCAAGACGTGATGGTGGGCCACGAAGCCAGCGTCTCGCGAATCGGGGAGGAGCAGCTCTTCTACCTGATGAGCCGCGGCATGACCGAGGCCGAGGCGAGCACGATGATCGTCAGCGGCTTCATCGAGCCGCTCGTCAAGGAACTGCCCATGGAGTACGCGGTCGAGATGAACCGGCTGATCGAACTGCAAATGGAAGGGTCGGTCGGCTAGGCCGCTTGTTGCCCGGCTGGGATGCGTGCCGCCGGCCGTGGGAAGGTGGAGGTGCAATGAGTAATCTGGCTGTTCCCGCAAGTGTCTCTGCGGCGGGTTTTCAGGAATTCCTTGATGCGCGGTGCGAGCCCGCGTGGTTGACCGATCTCCGGCATGACGCGTGGCGGACGTTTCAGGCGCTGCCGCTGCCCGACGCCAAGAGCGAGAACTGGCGGCGCACGGACCTGCGGCGGTTCCGTTTCGACCGGTTCCGGCTTCCCCAGCCGGACGCCGCCGGGGAGGCGGGCGGGTTGACGCCGCTGTTGGCCGAGGGCGTCGACCTGGGCGGGCAGCTCACGGCGTTGGACGGCCGCGCCGTCGAGGAGCATCTGGCGCCGAAATGGGCCTCCCGGGGCGTGGTCTTCCAGACGCTTGCCGCGGCGGTCGCCGAGCGGGAGCCGCTCGTGAAGCCCTATCTTCTCCAGCGGATCATCGCATCGGACGCCGACAAGTTTGCCGCCCTGCACGCGGCCTGCTGGTCGGGCGGCGCGCTGCTCCATGTCCCCCGGGGAGTCGTCGTCGATCAACCGTTTCACGTGCTCTCGGCAATGTCTTCCGGGGGGGCGGATTTTGGGCGAATCGTCGTCGTGTTGGAGGAGGACGCGGAAGCGACCCTGCTGACGGAGACGGCGAGCCTTGAAAAGGACTCGGTCGGACTGCATTGCGGGGCGATCGAGATTCGCGTCGGCCCCCGCGCCCGGCTGCGGTTCGTGAGTCTGCAAAACTGGGGCGGCGGCGTTTGGCATTTCGCCCGGCAGCGGGCGGTGGTCGCCGGCGGCGGCCACCTGCAATGGACGGTCGGCGCCCTGGGGGCGAAGCTGGCCCAGGTCGAGCAGCAGGTTGTCCTCGCCGGGCAAGACGCCCAGGCCCAGGTCAACGGGGTGATGTTCACCGAGGGGAAGCAGCACCTGGTCTACAACACGCACCAGCATCACGAGCAGCCGTCTTGCCGCAGCGACCTGCTCTACAAAGGCGCGTTGCAGGACCGGTCGCGGCTGGTCTGGCGGGGGATGATCAAGGTCGACCGCGGCGCGCAGAAGACGGACGCCTACCAGCGAAACGACAACCTCGTGCTCTCCGACCACGCCAGGGCCGATTCGATCCCCGGCCTGGAGATCGAAGCCGACGACGTCCGCTGCTCCCACGGCGCCACCGCCGGCCGCGTCGACGACGAGCAGGTCTTCTACGCGCAGAGCCGCGGTCTGACCCGCAAGGAGGCCGCCCGGATGGTTGTCAACGGATTCTTCCAGCAAGTCTTCGATCGGATCACGATCGAAAGCGTCCGCGAAGCCCTGGGCGAAGCGATCCGGCGGCGCGTTCGCGAGTATGCATAATTTAATGGAATTGAACCATGGCGGAATTCGTGCCCGTGATCAAGACGTCCGAGCTCCCCGAGTCGGGCAAGCTGGCCGTTGAAGTCGGCGACCGGATCGTGGCCCTGTTCCACGTCTCGGGGGCCTTCTGGGCCCTCGACGACGTCTGCACGCATGACGGCGGGACGCTGTCCGACGGGCAGTTGGAGGGGCACGAGATCGCCTGCTCGCGCCACGGCGCCCGGTTCGACATCCGCGACGGCAGGGCGCTGACCATGCCGGCCACGCAGCCGACCGTGGCCCACGAAGTCAAGGTGGAAGGCGACCAGGTCTGGATTCGCCTCAACGATGAGCCGTGAACCCCGCAACCACGGGCCCCTGCGCGATGATCAGGATCACTGAAGATTCGGTGCATGCCGTCCTGCGGCAAGTCGAAGATCCCGAGCTGCTGATCAACATTGTTGATCTCGGCCTGATCTACGAAATCGCCTTGGCCGAACACGGCGGCAAGTGCGACGTGCACGTGAAGATGACCATGACGAGCCCCGGTTGCCCGGCGGGCCCCGAACTGGTTCGCGAGGCAAAAGAAGCGATTCGCGATCTGGGCGAACAGATTGGCGAGGTCACGGTCGAAGTCGTGATGAATCCGCCCTGGACGCCCGATCGGATGACCGACGAAGCCCGCGACGAGCTGGGGATTTTCTGAACGGCTTTCTTCGGCGGGCAATCGTTCCCGCCCCTCAGTGGGGCGCGGGGGTCGCCGTGCCTTGAAAACACGCGCCCGCGGCGCTGGCTGCCGTGGTCGATCAGCGGACCAGGACGAGCGTGGCCACGAGCTTCTCCTCGGGGATCGCCGGCGGGACGATCGCGATCGCATACTCGGCAATCGATTGGTTGTAGGCCAACAAGGCTCCGAGGAATTCCCGTGTTTCGCCGCTCTGCTGTTCCACCGCGTCGAGAACCCGCACGAAGGGCAGCTCCCGGTTTCGATAGGCGGCGGTGGTTTCGGCGCGGCGGCGATCGCATTCGACGATCGACCGGGCGCGGCGGGCGAGGTCTTCGCTGAGCGCGGGAATCGTTGCCGCCAGGCGCCGGATTGCCCACGCCTCGGCCAACCGGCGGTCCTGCAATTCGAGCCGCATCTGGTAAGGCCCGGCATGGGGCGGAGTCGTCGGCAGAAGCCAAGGGCCCTCGAGCGGTCTGGCGGAGCGTTGCGTGAGCTCGAATTGTGCCGCCGTCAGCCGCACTTCGGCCTCCAGCAAGTCGGCATCCGCGGCCAACCGGGCTGCCTTGAGCATGGCGATCGCCTCCGGCGTGCCCGCATCGCCCAAGGTGACAGCTTGCACGAGATCGTCCAGGAGTTGGATGTGCCGCCGGTAGACGCGATGCTCCGCGAGCCGCATCGCGGCGAGCCAGTAGGCTTCCAGCACGGGCTGGCGCTGCCGGGCGGACAGCCCCTTCAGACTGGCCTCCAGGCCGACCGGTTTGCCCTCCGGCCCGTCTTCGCCGACGGCGTGCAGCTGGAGGGCCAAGCGCTTTGCCTGAACTGCCTCGTCCAGGCCGTCGAGGGAGGCATACTGCCGCCCGGCCGCGCCGGCCAATGGCGTGGGCGGCATGTAGACCGTCCGCCGTCCGGACGGGAAGTCGGCGGCTTCCACCGCGACGAGCGGGCGCTGCTGAATCGAAGACGATCGATCGGGCCGCGGCATACGGATCGGCGGCATCCCGGCGGGCTCTTCGGGCCGTGCCGGGGCGACCGGCGGCACGGCGGCCGGCGGCTCCTCTGCCGGCAGTTCGTACTCGGCCGGGCTTTGGCTGCCGCCCAGATTCTTCGGGGCGGGGGCCCAGGGCGAGGGAGGCGCCTCGGTGAGCTCCTCTCGCGCCGGCGCCAACGTCGGCCGTTTGGGCTTTTCCTCCGCGCTCGCCGCCGGCGCCAACGTCGGCCGTTTGGGTTCTTCCTCCGCGCTCGCCGCCGGCGCCGGAGGGGCGGGGGTCTCGTAGTCGGCCTGTTCCACGCCGGTTGAAGACTTCGGGTAAACCACGCCGTCTGCGGTCGCCGATTCTCCCCTCTCGGTCCGTTTCGGCTCCGCGCTGCTCAGCTTGATGAGCACGGAAACCAGCTCGTGGCCGACCGTCTCCGAGCCGACCACCGCCAGCGCGTAGTCGGCAATCGCGTGGTTGTACTGGCAAACCGAAGCCAGCCATGCCCGCTTCTGATCCGTCAGGCCGCGGATCGCGGCAAACGGTTGGCCCACGTCAACCTGGCCGGCGAGATAGGCCTTGTTGATCGTCTGGAGCGCTTCCTGGGCGGCATGGATCGCCTCCAGGCGGACTCCAATCGCCTGGAATTGCAGCGGCAGCGTGCGGTGGATCAGCCGCGTGCCGGTGGGCGGCGACTGATCGACGAAAATTCGCTCGAAGTTGGTCGTGTAGGTGCCGATGTGGGGATGATCCGAGGGGAGGGGCAATTCGGCGTTCGTATCCAGCCCAGCCGCTTCGGCCAGGCGGTGTTGCGCTTGGACGAGCGCCAACTCCGCGCCGGCAAGCGCGGTCCGCGACGTCTGTTGCGCTGCTTGCAGCAGCGAAGAGTCGACGATGCCCACGCGGATCGCCTGGAACTGCTCGGCCTGGTCCCAGCAGATCCGGTATTCCCCCACCGCCTCAGCCAGCCGCCAATAGGCGTGGGCGACGTCTTGGCGCTTTGCCCGTTCGCTGACGCTTCCCAGGACATCCAGCAGCGATACGCCTCGGCCTTTCACCCCTGAACCCGCCGGCAGCGCGAGGACCGCCTGGAGGAACTCGCCGGCCGTCTGCCTGGCAGCCGGGGCCGCCGCGCCGGCCGCTTTCGCCGGCGGCGGGCCCTGCCGCTGGCCGCCTTGCGCGGGGATCGTCCCCGAGGGCGCCCAACCCTCGCTTTCGGCGCCGGGGGGGGCCGCCGCGCCTGCTCCCGCCGCGCCCTGCGCGCCCGCACGGCCGAGGTTCTTCGGGTCCGTGATGCTCATGATTCGCTGGAGCGGGTTGCCGAGATTCGACATCGGATCGGCGGCCGCGGCGCTCTGGGGTGGATTCTGGCCGGCCGCTGGAATCGCCGGCTGCGCGCCGTCCTCCGCCGCGGGGGCTTGAGTCGAGGCGCCGGCGGCAGCATTGAGCGGAAAACCGCCGCCCGAAACTGGCGCGGGGACCTGGTCCCCCTGGCTTGCGGTTTCGGCAGCCGCTTGTGCCGCAGGGGCGATTCCTCCCCAGTAGCCGCCCAACTCCGCCGCCGGATGCCCAGGCGCCGAAGTCGGAACTTGCCCCAGGAGGATTCCGGCAACCATCGCGACGGTCCACGTCATGGTTTGGATCCTCTCGTGTTCAGTCGACACATCCGCGGAGGGCGAACACACAGGCCGCCGCCACCCCGCCACCAGCCAGCGCGGGAACACACGGGCTACGGCCCGCCGGATGCCCGTCCAGGCCGCAAACCAGCCGAAGGGGGGCTGCCCGCCGGATGTCCTGGTAGCGTGGCATTTTCTCACGGTCCCGTCAATCCTCCCGGGCATTCGGCCGCCAGGGCCGTGCTGGAAGAGGACCGCGTTGGCGCGTCGCGCAAGAGACGAGTCGGCACCGAGTCTGTTCGGCCGGTTCCCGTTCAGCGGGGCTTTCTTCGAGGAAAAGCTTCCCCGACGAGGGTGGGTTCATCCACCTCGTGGCGGTCGTCGGGGTGCCATAGCGGCAGTCCGCTGCGAACGCGCGCCGCGAGCACCGCCAGCTTGGCTTTCGTGCCGGGCATCGCGTCCGTCCGATCGTACTCCGCCGCCGGAACGTCCGCGGGCTCGAAATCCCATAGGCCTAACTTGATTGCCTCCAACACGGACTTGGGCACAACACGACTCCTTCCCGTAACGCACACCCACCCCAATCAGCGGAACCGCTGCACGGGCGGTAGATTGAAACAGCCAAGGCTTGACTGCAAAAGTCGCCTCCAGCCATGCCGTTTCCGGCTTCCCTGACAACCACGGACAGCAACCGTTCTTCGCTCCGTGGCAACTCGCGCCAACAAATGCGAGCGGCACGAGTCTTCATGAAGATGAAATTTCGATGAGTCGAACGCCACGCCCCGCTTGCGACATGCACCCTGAGGTGGTTCGAGGACGCCTATTGTGCTTAGTATTTCGATTCATCAGCGGAAAGTCAAGCAAACCTGGCAAATTCCCCCCGATTGGACAAATGCGGCAGGCCCTCTCAGGCTGAAATAACCCCTCAGACAGTCGGGTTTGATGGGTATTTCCAGCGGGGTGTGGGTGCCAGATACCCGGAAGTGTGCCCCCTAAATAGAGGTGTCGGATGCAAAGAGCGTGGCCCCGTTCTGGCACGTTTCAGGGCGCACACGAGTGGGCAGGACTGCCCGTTGATCGGGACCACCGGCCTGGGGGTCCGGGCCTTGAACCTTGGATTCAGGACCCTGGCTTCTGACAATCGGAGCTTGAGCTTGTCCAGATTTCTGGGCCGCGCCCTTGATTTTCGGCGGAATATCGAGTTTGCTAACTCGGTTAACTTGGACCAAGGCCGCGCCGGTCTGCCAGCGGAGCCAGGTCGCAAGATTCCCCAAACTGCGTCACCCCCACCTTCGCGTTGAGTGCGCCCAGCCACTCTGGTGCCCCGAGGATTCCAACCGTGCCCCATTTGACAATCTCCACGCAGTCGGAGCTGCTCGACTACTGCGCCCGGGTCTCCAGCACCGAGTGGATCGCCATGGACACGGAGTTCGTTTCGGAAGACTCGTACCGCCCGCAGCTCTGCCTGGTTCAGGTTGCTAGCGGCGACGGTCTGGCGCTGATCGACGCAGTATCGGTCGGAGACGTGTCGCCCTTTTGGCGGGTTCTGGCCGAGGGCCGGCACGAGACGATTTTTCATGCCGGCCGCGGCGATCTGGAGTTTTGCCTGCGGGCGGTCAACAAGGCGCCCAGAAGTCTTTTCGACACGCAGATCGCCGCCGGGCTGGTCGGCATCGAGTATCCGGTCGGGTTGCGGAATCTGATTCTGCAAATCATCGGCGGCACGCCCAAGCGGCATGAGACGCGGACCGATTGGCGCCGCCGCCCCCTCAGCCAACGGCAAATCGACTACGCGCTGGACGATGTCCGCCACCTCCGCACGATTCGCGACAAGCTCCACGCTCGGCTCACGGAATTGGGGCGCCTCGAGTGGCTCCACGACGAGATGGCCCGCTGGCAGGGAGAGGTGGAACAGTTCTTGCTGCATGAGCGCTGGCGCAGGCTGTCCGGAAGCTCCGGCATGGATCGCAAGAGCATGGCCATCGCCCGCGAGCTCTGGAGATGGCGGGAATCCGAGGCGGAACGCCGGGACTGCCCTCCGCGGCGGGTGCTCCGCGACGATTTGCTGATCGAGTTGGCCAAACGCCAGTCGGCCGACGAGAAGCGAATCCGTGCCGTCCGCGGCTTCGACCGCCGCAACCTTGCCAAGCTGATCCCGGAGATTGCGCGGCATATCGCCCGCGCGCTGGAGGAGCCGGAGGACCATTGGCCGGCGAAGGCGGTGGTGGAACCAAAACCCCAGTTCTCCGTCCTCGGGCAGTTCCTCTTCTCCGCGCTGGGAAGCGTTGCTCGCCAGTCCGAGTTGGCGCCGTCGCTCGTCGGCTCTCCCAACGATATCCGCGACCTGATCGCCTACCGGACCGGCAACAACCACCCTGGACCGCCGCCGATTCTTGCCGTCGGCTGGCGCGCGAGGCTTGTCGGCCGGCTGTTCGACGACCTGCTCGCGGGGAGAGTGTCTGTGCGGATCGACGACCCGAAGTCGGATCATCCGCTCGCATTCGATCTCGCGGAAGAGCAGAGGAATCGCTGAACAGACCGGGGAAATCATCCTCGCTGCGGAGGGGCGCGCGTGCCGGCTCATTCGGGGATCACGGGCACCGTGACCGGCCCTGCCGGATCGAGCAGCAGCCGTTGGATGTCCAACCGGCTCGATTGTCCAAGCGGCGGGCCGCCGGCCGCGGCTTCCGGCATCGGTTCGCTTGATCCGGCGGGCGCGGCCTGGCCAGGTTCCTGCAAGGATTCCCTCTGCTCGGCCGGCGGATTCGATGCCGGCGCGGCGGTGGGGTTTTCTGCCTGTGGTTTGGCTTGGGGGAAATTGGCGGCGGGGGCCGTTTCGCCTGGCGTTGGGCCCGCCGCGGGCGCGGCAGGGGCTGCGGGCGCGGCAGGGGCCGTGTGCGCGGCAGGCACGACTGCTGACCCGCCAGCCGGCGCGGGCGGTTTCGCGGCGGCTTGTGGTTGCTCGGGCGGGCTGGGCTTCTCGGCCACCTCGACCGCCGGGTCTTTGGGATCAACGAAGTAGGCCTCGTCGGCCACCGACACGGTTTCCGGATTGTCCCTGTAGACGTCGATCAGCGGAATGTCGATCTTGCGACCCGCAAAGGTTACCCCGTCATGGATGCTTCCTCGCTGGAAGGGACCGGCCCCCAGCACCCAGACGGCTTTCGCATCGCTCTGCTCGGGCACGGCGCCCGACTGCCAGAGCGGTCGGCCCGTCTCGCGGTTGTAGGCGAACAGCGAGACCTTGACCACTCCGCGCTGATCGGTCTTTTTGATGATCGGCATCTCGGGTATTTGCGCGGGCAGGCCGAACCCGGAGAAGACTGTCGGAACGTTCACCGACGGAACGCCGTAAAGGAGATCGTGACGATCGGTGCCGACCGCGCCGGCGCGAACCTCGAGGATGTAGTCCGCCTCATCCCTGGCCTCCTTCACCAGACAGCCATTGGCCAACATGTGCTGGCGAATGCAGCTGACGAGGTATTCCCAGTCCGTGATTTTCTTCAGCGCCGTGTTGTCGATGTACGCTGTCTTGCCCGCCAACGCCCGAAAATCGAGCCGGCTCACCGCGCGATCCATGGCGTCGGTGATCAGCAGTTGCTCGGTGGCGGATCGGCTGGTGTCGGTGAACTTCGTCGTCCCGCACCCGGCGCACGCCACGCAGATGGCAATGATCGCGCCGGTGAGACACGTTGCACCGGTTCTTCTGGGATATCTGGCCATTCTCGGTAAGATGGACATGCAATCGACAAGATTTCGGGGCCGGATTATAGACAAAGTCTCCTCACTCTCGAAACCCCACTTTTGCCTTCTCCGTGAGGGGGAGTGGATTTCATAAAACTTTTTGCGACAGAGACTTATGAGTGGAAGGGCGATCGCCTGCCGGCAAGGCTCGAAAACCAGGGCTCAAGACCCGAGGTCCACAGACGTGGCGATCCGAATTCACGCAGCGCTGGAACGACGGGGCCTGTTGGGGGGCAAAAGATGGCTAACTTTCGCAAGCGATGCCGATTAGGAAACAGGCGAGATTGCAGGTGCTGGCGTTGTCCCGGGGGATTTTAGCGGCGTTGTGTAAGCTGTTTCAATTGTTGGTGTTACGTCCATTGTCTAGGTTGTCTGCGAGAAAGGTGGCGTCGGGGTGACAGAATTTTTCCGAATTTTGACCGAATTCTGTCACCAAGTGATTGCGGGTCGCCATTTCGTGAAGGATACTTGATTTGAGAAATGCCGCGCGCCTAGCCATGAGTTAGATTTCAATGTTGGTGGAAGAACGGAGAAGCCGGTTGCTGGAATTGGTCCGCCAGCGGCGGTTTGCCTCGCTTCCGGAACTGGTCGAAGCCTTGCGGGTATCCGAGTCGACAATTCGCCGTGACTTGGAGCAGTTGGAGGAGCAGGGGACGGCGAAGCGGATTCACGGCGGCGTGCTTTATGCGGGCGGATCGCCGAAATTGCCCCATTTCGAGGGGCGGCAGCCGGCTCGTTGGGAGCAGAAGCAGGCAATCGCCCGGCGGACCGTCGAGTTGATCGACGACGGCGACACGGTTCTCCTTGATGGCGGGAGCACGACGTTCGAGGTGGCTCGGTTGCTGGTCGGCCGGCCGCTTCACGTGGTGACGACGTCACTGCCGGTGGCGAACCTGTTCGCTGCCGACAGCGGCAGCGACCTGGTCGTGATCGGCGGGAATATATGCCCGCGGAGCGGCGTCGCACAAGGTCCGGTGGCGGAGAAGATGATCTCCGAGCTCCGCGTGGGCAAGACGGTATTGAGTGTCGCCGGGATTACCGAGGAGGGTTTCTTCAACAACAACTTGTTGTTGGTGGAGACGGAACGGGCGATGATGAGAGCGGCCGACGAGGTGGTCGTGGTGGCCGACAGTTCGAAGTTCGGGCGGCAGAGTCTGGCTCGGCTGTGCGACCTCTCGGCCCCGGACATCCTGGTCGTGGACGACGAGATTTCCCGCCAGTGGCGTTTGCGGACGGTATCGCAGCTGAAGTTGCTGGTGGCGGGCGGTGGCGCGTGAGAAGTGCGACTTTCCAGAGGACAGATGAAACGATGAGCATTGCCAGGCCGATCGACCGCAGTGCCGTGGAGCGGATTGTCCGCGCGATCGTCTTGAAGCAGCTCGGTGGCGCGCCGGGCAGGCCGGAGTTGGTCGTGAGCATCTCGGCGCGCCACGTCCACGTGACGGACGAAGACTGCCAGCGGCTGTTCGGCCCCGGCCGCACGCTGACGCCGGCCAAGGAACTCTATCAGGAGGGGTACTTCGCGGCGGAAGAGACGCTGATGCTCGTTGGCCCGCGGCGGCGGATGCTCCCCTCGGTGCGGATTCTCGGCCCGACGCGCTCGGCCACCCAGGTGGAATTGGCGTTCACCGACGGGATCTCCCTGGGGATCGATCTTCCCGTCCGCCAGAGCGGCGAGATTCAAGACACGCCGGGCTGCACGCTGATCGGACCGGCCGGGTCGATCGACTTGAAGCAGGGCGTGATTCGCGCCGAGCGGCACGTCCACATGGGGCCGGCCGACGCGGAATTTTACGGGGTCAGGGACGGCCAGCGGATGAGCCTGCGAGTCAATTCCTCCTGCGCGACAGTGTTCGAGAACCTGCTCGTGCGCGTCGGCCAGGGGATCAAGCTCGAGGTCCATCTGGACACGGACGAGGGCAACGCAGCGGACCTGGAACACGCCCAATCCGTGGAGTTGTTGAAAGCATAAAGGCCGATCCGATCGGCTGGGTCCGCGGCCGCCAGGGATGCCCGAAAGGCAACGGCGAGCGGGACCGCGGTTCCACGTTATTCCACCCCGACCACGACGAGAGTTCTGGTTCTTCGAATTGGGAGAAGCAAGTTATGGCAAAATCTCTGGAAGCGCTGGGGATGATCGAGGCCAAGGGATTTGTGACCTTGGTTGAAGCCAGCGACGCAATGTTGAAAGCGGCCAATGTGCAGTTCCTCGGCTGGGACAAGGTTGGCAGCGGACTGGTCAGCGCGTTTGTCACCGGCGACGTTGCGGCGGTCAAGGCGGCCACCGACGCGGGCGCCAACGCGGGGGCGCGGATCGGCGAGATCGTCAGCGTGCAGGTGATTCCGCGTCCGCATGAAGACCTCGAGATCGTGCTCCCGCCGCCGGCCAAAAGCCCGCGGAAGACGACGGTCTAGCCCGGGGCCGGCGGAGCGAGTTTGGACTATTTTTCGACGATTGTTTCAACAGGGACTAAATGACGATGCAAGACGCGATTGGATTGATCGAAACGAAGGGGTTGGTGGCGCTGGTCGAGGCGACCGATGCCATGGCGAAAGCCGCCAACGTGCAAATTGTCAAGCGGATTCAGATCGGCGGCGGCCTGGTGACGACGGTCGTCCGGGGCGACGTCGGCAGTGTCCGGGCGGCGGTCGAGGCGGGCGCGAACGCGGCCAGCCAGATCGGCGAGCTCGTCGCCAGCCACATCATCGCCCGGCCCGCCGAGGGCGTGATCGAGGCCTACCTGAGCTGAGCGGGGACGGGATCGAAGGGTCCGGCAGCGCCCGCTGAGCCGGCGGCCCGCCGCGGCTTTCGCTTCCGGCGGAGTCCGCGCTCGGCGCGCCGCGGCCAGTTCACCCGGGGCGGGGCGGTTGGCGCCGCCCGGTTGCGCTCGAAGGAGACGGAAGCCATGAAGGTTCTGGTTGCGAATCTCGGTTCGACAAGCTTCAAGTACCGGCTGTTCGACATGGCCGACGAGCGGCAGATCGCCCGCGGCGGCATCGAGCGGATCGGGGCCGCCGAAAGTCCATGTTTTGTCGAGATCGGCCCGCGGCGGCGCGAGGAGACGGTCCCCGTGCCCGATCATGCCGAGGCGGTCCGCCGCTGCCTGGCACAGTTGACCGATGCGGAGAGCGGCTGCCTGAAGTCGGCGGACGAGGTCTCGGCGATCGGTTTCAAGGCGGTTCATGGCGGCGCTGTCAGCGGCGTTCAGAAGGTCACCGACGAGGTGCTCGACGCGATGGAGGAGATGAGCGGTGTGGCGCCCGCCCATAATCCTCCCTACATCAACGCGATGCGCTTGGTCCACGAGAAGCTGCCGGAGATCCCCCTCGTGGCCGCCTTTGAAACGGATTTCCACCAGACGATCCCCGGCCGCAACCGCTACTACGCGATCCCTTACGAGTGGGCCGAGGCCGGATTGGTGCGGCGCTGGGGATTCCACGGCGCCAGCCACCGGTACATCGCCCAGCGAACGGCCGAGCTTCTGGGGCGCGAGGACCTGCGGGTGATTTCGTGCCACCTGGGAGGTTCGAACTCTCTGGCGGCGATCCGCAACGGCAAGAGCGTGGCGAACAGCCTCGGGATGAGTCCGCAGTCGGGCCTGCCCCACAACAACCGCGTCGGCGACTTCGATCCGTTCGCGCTGCCGGTGATCATCAAGCGGACCAGGAAGTCGCTGGAAGAAGTGCTCGAGACGCTGGCCAACCGGAGCGGCCTGCTCGGCCTGAGCGGAATCAGCGGCGACGTGCGGGATGTGACCGAGGCGGCCGAGCAGGGCAATCCGCGGGCAAAATTGGCCCTTGAGGTGTTTGCTGGCGGCGTGCGGCAGTACCTTGGCGCTTACCTGGTGGAATTGGGCGGCGCGGAGGTGATCGTGTTCACCGGCGGCATCGGTGAGAACCGGGCGGAATTCCGCGCGGAGGTCTGCCGCGGCCTGGGCGAGTTGGGCATCGTCCTCGACGAACGGAAGAATGCCGCCGCGCGGGGCGAGGCGGCGATTCACGCCGAGTCGAGCCGCACGCAGATCTGGATTATCCCGACAAACGAAGAATTGATCGTGGCGCGGCAGACGAGGCAACTCCTGGAGGGTTGACGGCCCTCGATGCGGACTGCCCCTGCGAATTTCCGTAAAGGTGCCAAGAGACGTGTTTGTAGCCAAAGTCACCGGATCGCTCGTCGCGACGCAAAAGGTCGCATCGATGGTCGGCCGCCGCTTGCTGGTGGTGGAACCCTATCGGCTCGACGGCCAGACGCGCGACCGGCTGGTAACCACGGGCCGGACCTTCGTGGCGGTCGATACGGTCGGCGCCGGCGAAGGAGAGTACGTGCTGATCGTCCAAGGTTCGAGCGCCCGGCTGACGCCGGAGACGAAGAACCTGCCCGTCGATACGGTCGTCATCGGGATCGTCGACAGCGTCCACATCGACCAGCGATGCGTCTATGCCCAGCAGAGCGAGTCGCAAGAATAATCCGGATCGGAGGCGCGCCGGGTCGCGGTCGCGGCCGCGGATTTCCTCCAGGTGAAACGTACCGCCCCTTGGCGGAAACTTGAACCAGACAGAGGGTGATTTGCCATGCAAGTTGACGAGGCCTTAATTCGCAACGTCGTCGAAGAAGTCATCAGCCGGTTGGGCAACGGCGCGCCGGCCGGGCAAATCGGCAGCGGATACCGGGGCCGCTTCGGCCTGTTCACCGACCCCAACGAGGCGGTCGCCGCCGCCCGCGAAGCCTTCGAGCAGCTTTCCCGCCGCACGATCGAAGACCGCAAGCGAATCATCGGCCACATCCGCCGGATCGCCATCGAGCAGTGCGTTGAACTGGGCACGATGGAGATGAACGAAACGAAGATCGGCCGCCTGCCGCACAAGATCGAAAAGCTCAAGACGCTCGGCGAGCAGTCGCCGGGCGTGGAGTTCATGCGGAGCGAGATTTTCAGCGGTGACCATGGACTGGCCGTGATTGAGCACGCCCCATTCGGGGTGATCGCCGCGATCACGCCGGTGACCCACTCGCTGCCGACGGTGACGGGCAACGCGGTGAGCATGATCGCCGCCGGCAACACGTTGGTCGTGAACCCCCATCCGAGCGGACGCCGCGTCGCCGCCGAGGGCATCCGCCGCTACAACGAGGCGATCTATCGCGACCTGGGCATCGACAACCTGATTTCGCTGGTTGTCGAGCCGACGCTGGAGACGGCCGCGGCGCTGTTCAAGCATCCCGCCGTCAACCTGATCTGCGTCACCGGCGGGCCGGGCGTGGCTCGGGCGGCAATGGCCCAACCGAAACGCGCGATCGTCGCCGGTCCGGGCAACCCGCCGGTCGTGGTCGATGAAACGGCTGACCTGGACCGCGCCGCGCGCTGCATCATCGAGGGCGGCGCTTACGACAACAACCTGCTGTGCGTCTCCGAGAAGCAGGTGTTCGTCGTGGAGAAGGTCTTCGACGCGATGATGGCCGCCATGGAGCGGGCCGGCGCCGTCCGCCTGAACGCCGCCGAAGTCGATGCCTTCACCAAGGCCGCGATCACCACGGTCGGCGAGGGCGAACACCAACACCCCGCGCCCCACCGTGACTTCCTCGGCCAGGATGCCGCCAAGCTGGCCGCCGGCATCGGCAAGACGATTCCCCAGAACGTCGAATTGATCTTCGGCGAGACGGACGAATCGAACCCCTTCGTCCCGGTCGAGCAGATGATGCCCTTCCTGCCGTTCGTCCGCGCCCGGAACATCGACCACGCGATTGAGATGGCGGTCCGCAGCGAGCACGGATTCCGCCACACGGCGATCATCCATTCCCACGACGTGACGAATATGACGAAGATGGGCAAGGCCGTGGACACGACGCTGTTCGTTAAGAACGGAACGTCGATGGCGGGCCTCGGGCTCGGCGGCGAGGGATACATCTCGTTTTCGATTGCCGGGCCGACCGGCGAAGGGATCACCACGCCGCTGACGTTCACCCGTGAACGCCGCTGCTCGATGATCGACAATCTCCGCATCCTTGGCAAATGAGGCGCGCTGGATCGTGTTGGCTGCCCGCGTGATTGGATATGCGACGGCGACGGTGAAACACCCGTCGATGGCCGGCTGGAAGCTGCTGGTCGTCCAGCCGCTGGCGGCCGACGGCCGCTCGCCCGACGGCGACCCGGTCCTGGCCGTCGATTCGCTGAGCGCCGGTGCGCGGGATATGGTATTGATCACCAGCGACGGCAAGGCGACTCGCGCGTTGCTCGGGTCGGACAACACGCCGGTCCGCTGGTCGGTGATCGGGATCAAGGATCGCTGAAGAAAACGTTTCAATGGTGGAAAACGTCCAGGTAATCGATCGCATCGTTCGCGAGGTGCTCAGCGAGATGGGGCTGCTGCCGCAGGCCTCGGACCGGGGCGCGGCGGACACGGGTGGGCCGAGCGCCGCGGTTCCGGAAGCCGCCGCGGTCGCCGCCGCGCCGGTGCCGCCGGCGGCGGATGGCGACGTCGTCGTCCGCGACCGGGTGGTGACGCTGGCCGGGGTGGGCGAACGGCTGGAAACCGCGCGGCGGCTGGTTGTTCCCCCCCGGGCCGTGGTCACTCCGGCCCTCCGCGACGAACTCCGCCGGCGGAAGATCGTGCTTGCTTTCGAGGAGCCGCGTCCGACGCCGGCCAGCGCGGCGCGGGCGATCGTGACCGTCCTCGGAACGCGGATCGACCCGGCGCCGGTCGTTGAAGAGCTCGGCCGTGCCGGAATCGCCGTCGATCTGCGGCGGTTCGATTGCCTGGTCAAGGCAACGGACGACCTGGCCGGCCGCCTGGCCGCCGGAAATTGCCGTGGGATCATCCTCAGCAACGATCCGGCGATCGCCCTCTGTCTGGCAAACCGGCATCCGCGCGTCCGCGCGATCCTGGCCAGCGATGCGAGCCGGACTGCCGCCGATGCGGCCTCGGTCGGAGCAAACCTGCTCATTTTGGAGCCGCGCCGCACCCCCTCGGGCGCCATCGGCGAGATCGCCGCGTCGTTTTGCAGCCAGGGGCCCGGCCAGTGCCCGGAAGAATTGAAAGGTCGGTTGGACTAACGGCTTGAGGAGAAACACGCCGGGCGGAAACCGCCCGCAATCCCGCTGTGCGGGGCTGGGAGAAGACGGTAGATGCGAATCGCCGAGGTTGTTGGAACGGTGACTCTGAGCCGGGCGCACCCGAGCCTCGCCGGCGGGCGCCTGAAGCTGGTCGTGCCGCTGTCGCTCGCCGAGCTCGCCGGCGGAGGCCGCCTGCCGGCCGAGGAATTCGTCGTTTTCGACGAGCTCGGGGCGGGCATCGGATCGCGGATCGCCGTCAGCGAGGGCCGCGAGGCGGCGATGCCCTTTTATCCCGATGTGAAACCGGTCGACGCCTACAACGCGGCGATCCTCGACGAGATCCAAGTCGATGCGGATCAACTCCACAGGCAATAACGGCTCAGACTGCAAACGAGAAATCAGGCAGACCGCGGCGTATCGGTCAGAGAATCGACGCCCTTCCGCCCTCGGCCTTCCGCAATCGGCCCTCGGAGGCAAAACGTCATCCTTCGAGAAATACCCGCTGATTGCTGATCGCTGACGGCTGACAGCTTTCACTCCGCGAGGCGAAACGATGATCAATCTGCATAAAATCAGGCAAGAAATCTGCGAGATCGGCGACCGCTTGTACAAGAAAGGTTTCGCGGCCGCGAACGACGGAAACATCAGCTATCGCGCGGGGGAAAACGAGGTCGTCTGCACCCCGACGGGGATCAGCAAAGGCTTCATGAAGCCCGACGACCTCTGCATGGTCGACATGGAGGGCAAGCAGACGGCAGGCCGGCGGAAGGCCACCAGCGAGATCAAACTGCACCTGGCGATCATGAAGGAGCGGGCCGACGTCAAATCGGTCGTCCACTGCCATCCGCCCCACGCGACCGCTTTCGGCATCGCCCGCGAGCCGATCCCGCAATGCGTGCTGCCGGAGGTCGAGATCTTCCTCGGCGACGTGCCGATCGCCAAGTACGACCTGCCGGGCAGCCAGAACTTCGCCAACACGATCCTCCCCTTCGTCCACAAGTCGAGCGTGATCATCCTCGCCAATCACGGCACGGTGAGCTTCGGCGAGACAGTGGAAAAGGCCTATTGGGCCACGGAGATTCTCGACGCCTACTGCCGCATGTTGATCCTTGCCAAGAGCCTCGGCAGGGTGAACTACTTCACCGAGTCGGAAGCCAAGGCGCTCCTGGACCTGAAGACCCAGTGGGGGCTGAAGGACCCGCGGGCGGAAATCCAGAACTGCGAACTCTGCGCCAACGACGTCTTCCGCGAGAGTTGGAAGGAGTCGGGCGTCGAACGCTGCGCCTTCCAGCCGCCGGTCTACCATCCCGACCGGCAGGCCAATCCGGCCGCCGACCAGGAAACCTTGATCCAGGCGATCACCGACCGCGTGATGGCGGCGATGGAAGGGCGGAAGGGGTAGCCGTCAGCCGTCAGCCGTCAGCGGTCAGCGATCGGCAGTCAGAAGCACGTGACCTTTCGAGTGGGACGCCAGAAGTTGCTCTACACCGAAGGCGTTTCACAACAAAGCCCTCCCGTCGCCGCGCAGCGGCGCACGCTGAGGTTGCGCATCGCGCAGGCCGACACGCACCGCGAAGGAGGTGCCACATTGGGTCGCGCGCATATGCAACCTTTCCAGGATTGGCCTGTACGCTCTCTATATGCCCAGGATGGCGCGAGCGCGGCTACATGAGCTTTCCTTGGGCTGCCGAATGCTTTCGGCGTATGCGCTAATCCACACACGTATTCCGGTCGTGAAAGATTCACGCCCTCTGAGCCGTCAGCGAAGAAACTGGCTCGTTCCCAAGCTGGAGCTTGGGAACGAGGCTGACTGCTGACTGCTGACGGCTGATCGCTGACGGCTGATCGCTGACGGCTCCTCAATACTCGGCCCGGTCGCCCTTCAACCGCCAGGCGCGGAAGGCCGCCAAGGCTTCGTCGCGGAGGGATTGCTCGGCCGGGATGGACCGCTCGGTCGGCACGCGGTTGACCTCGTCGTACAGCCAGCTGTCGTCGAAACCGGCGTCGGCCGCGTCCTGCCTGCCGGCGGCGAAGACGATCCGCTCGATTCGCGCCCAGTAGGTGGCCGCGAGGCACATCGGGCAGGGCTCGCAACTCGCATAGAGGGTGCAGCCGGCAAGCCGATATGTGCCGAGCGCGCCGCAGGCCGCGCGGATCGCCACGATCTCGGCGTGGGCCGTCGGATCATTCGTCGACGTGACCTGGTTCCACCCCCGGCCGACGACCCGCCCGCCGCGCACCACCAGCGCTCCGAACGGGCCGCCCTCGCCGGCCAGCATCTTCTCGATCGAAAGCTGAATCGCTTCGCGAAGGAATTCCCGGTCCATCAAGCGGTCCCCCACTTCTGCTGCGTCTCCAGACCGGAGCTTGGGAACGAAGCGAACGATGCCTGGTCAACGCTCGATTCGGATTGCCCCCATTTTGTACCAACCGTCGGCGCCCCGGCCGGCGATTGCCAGCTTGACCGCCGGCTGATCGCCGCGCTGGCCGAGGATGCCGATTTCAAGATCGTAGCGGCCCTCGGCCGCATCTGCTGGAACGCCGATCGCGGCATCGCAGAGGTTGTCGCCGGGCAGCCACGCGCGAAGGTCCGCGGCGACCGGCAGGACCACGCGTTTCTGCTCGTTCTTGAGGCGGAGAGCCAGGCGGAAGGGGCGGTAACAGGGCGCGACCCCCTTGTTTTCCCACCAGGAGGTGAAGGCCAGCTCGCCGCCCGGCTGCACCTTGGCTGGATAGGTGAACTTGCGGAGCACGAAGCGGTAGCCCATCCGCGTCAGCCAGCGGTTGACCTGCGGCCACCACTCTTCCGGAACGGGCGAGGACTTGGCATTGAACGAGGAGATGTGCCATTTCAGCGACTGGTCGATGATGTAGTCGATGTCCCAGCCCTGGTCTTTCCAGTGCTGCATCACCCAGCAGACCTCCAGGGTCACCGGGGCCTTCTTCCAGGCGTCCCGCATGCCGAAATTGATGATCGCCTGCGGGTAGTAGTCGCACATGTGGCACCACGTGCGGCTGAAGCCGCCCATGTCGCCCAGGCAATCGACCCGCCAGCCGACGTCGCGCTTCGACAGGCCGTAGCGATTCGTCTCCTCGTCGGTCAGCAACATCACCAGGGGCGTCTTCGGAAACGCCTCGAGATAGCTGTCCACCAGCGCCTCGCGGGCCTCTTGAGTGAGGTCGGCCGATCCCGCCCCTTCACCCCAGGCGCCGACGATCGACAGATCGACGCTCTCCAACGTGGGATGCCCGTCGTAGCGCGACCCCAGGTCGCGGACCATGCCGCCGAAATGCTCGACGTAACGCGGGTCCATCGGATCGGTCCGCCACTTCTTGATCGCCAGGCCCTTCTCCGGACCAACCAGGGCGCGGTACCAGTCGGGCACGTCGTTGTCCGCCCCCGTGCCGTAGGGGGCAATCCGCAGCAGCAGGGTCTGCCCCCGTGCGGCCGCCGTCTCCAGCGCCCGGTCGAGCAGGTCCCAGCGATACTGATCGCGCTGCGGCTCGATGAACCTCCAGTAGATGCGGAAGTAGGCCAGCGACGTGTCCGGGTGGTTCTCGTTCTTCAGGTCGTCGTCGAACTCCTGGTATTCGATCGGGTACCCCTCGGTCCATTTCGTCCCCACGTTGAGCTTGTCGCCGTTGAACCGCTGAAAGGTCATGAAACCGATGCCCGGATTGACCAGCACGTCGCCAATCTCCTCCGGGCGGACCGTGACCGTCTCCTGCGGCAGTGCGGCGGCCGGCAAACCGAGAAACAGCAGCAGCAAAGCCAATTGCCTGACCGGCATCGCATTCCCTTTCTGCGAATTGGAGGATTCGGCCTGTTCCGCGGCGGGACCGCGGAGCGCGCCGCGCGAGCGGCCCGCGAACGCCGCCCGGCCACCTTCGTTGTCTTGAGACTCACTCAACGTCCAACACGACCACCGTGGCGATCTTCGACGGGGCTGCTGGCGGCAGGGTGATCGTCACGGCGTCGTTCTCAGCCGCCGCGTCGAGCCTGGCCCCGCTGGCCAGCAGGCTGGCGCCGACCGGTTTGCCCGCGACCGGGACGACCAGTTTGCCGCCGGCCGGCCAATCGAACACGTGCAGGTAGAGCCGGGTCTTTCCGCGGAGGGATTTCTGGGTGCAGCGGCCCCAGGGAGTCTCGGCGAACGGGCTGGCCTGGGTGGCGTAGATCGATTCGCCGTTGGCCTTCATCCACTGGCCGATGCCCGCCAGGCGTTCGACGCTCGCCGCCGGAATCTCCCCCGCGGCCGTCGGGCCGACATTCAGCAGGTAGTTGCCGCCTTTGGACGCGCTGTCGATGAGGTTGCGCGTGAGCGTTTCCAGGCTCTTCCAGTTCCGATCGTTCTTCTTGAATCCCCAGGTGTCGTTCATCGTCATGCAGGTTTCCCAGTCGACGCCGGGAATTCCGGTGGCGGGGATCTGCTGTTCGGGGGTGCCGAAATCGCCCGCGTACTCCTCTCCGCTGAGCCCCTCCATGCCCTTGCGGCCCTTGCCGATCCGGTTGTTGATAATCAACCGCGGCTTCAGGTTCCGCAGATAGGCATAGAGTTCGCGGGCATCGGCCTCGGTGTACCAGTCGGGCCATTCGCCGTCGAACCAGAGGACCTCCGGATCGCAGGAGCGGAACAGGTCCTTCATTTGGGCCTTCATGTAGTCCATGTACTCCGTCTTGCGGCCCTCGTGCATCTTCGTCGGGTTGTAGCGATTCTCGCTGCCGCGGTATTGGGCCGGATGGTGCCAGTCCATGATCGAGTAGTACGTGCAGAGCTTCAGGCCCTGCTTGCGGCACTCGGCGGCCAGCGGCGCCAGCAGGTCCTTGCCGTAAGGCGTGGCGTCGACCACGTCCCAATCGGTCGTCTCCGTGGCGAACAGGCAGAAGCCATCGTGGTGCTTCGAGGTGATCACGATGTACTTCGCGCCGGCGTCCTTGGCGATCCGCACCCACTCGGCCGCGTTGAACCGCGCCGGATTGAACTGCCCGGCGAGCGTCTCGTAGTCCTTGACCGGGATGTTCGCCCGATCCATGATCCACTCGCCGATGCCGGCAACCGGCCGTCCGTTCCACTCGCCCGCCGGCAGCGCGTAGAGACCCCAGTGGATGAACATCCCGAAGCGGGCATCGCGCCACCAGGCCATCCGCGCGTCGCGCTGCTCCTTCGTCTCGCGGCAGACGTCCTCCGCCGAGACGGGCGGAACGGCAAGCGCTGTCCCAAGCACCAGCAGGGCCAGGAGTCTCCAACCGGTCGTTCGTTTCCTCATCGTTCGCTCCTTGTTCAGTCGGCTCGAGCACGGTCCGATCGCAGGTGGGCTCCCTCCGCGTCGCGGCTGATCCACGGGAGGGGATTCCGCCGGTTGCGAGAGGCTTGGCAATGCGTTCCATCGTACCGCCCGAGCACGCGGCCATAAACCACCGCGTCTGCCGGGGGCGCGGCCGGGCCGGAGAAGCCGCTGGACCCGCAGGCCAACGGCCCGGTGTGGAGGGTGGCTTGGCGGCAGGCGGTTCTCGAAGCGTGCGTTTGCCCGCACGCCGACCGTGTGTTACCATGCAGGGCCGTGCGTTCCGCGGCCGCTGCCGGGGAACGGGGCTTCCCCCCCGAGACAGCGCGAAAAGCCAATTGGGGACTCCTCCGTGCGACCGCATGTGTGCCCCTGGTGGGGCGGCTACTTCATCGACAACCCGTTGCGGAGACTGCTCCACCAGCCGGAGAAGATCCTCGCGCCGTTTCTTGCGCCGGGCATGACAGCACTTGATTTCGGCTGTGGGATGGGCATCTTCGCGATTGCCATGGCCCGGCTCGTGGGGCCCGAGGGCAAGGTGATCGCCGCGGACGTTCAGCCGCAGATGCTGGCCGCGCTCGAAAAGCGAGCCCGCAAAGCAGGCCTTGCCGAGCGAATCCGCGGCCACCTTTGCCAGCCGGACCGGCTCGGTCTTGCCGAGCCGATCGACTTTGCGCTGGCCTTCTGGTCGGCCCATGAAGCGGGCGACTTGCGGCGTCTCTTCGAGCACGTCTGCGCACACCTGGCGGGGGGCGGCAGATTCCTGATCGTGGAACCTCGGGGCCACGTCGCGGAACATGAATTTCGCGACATGGTCCAGAGTGCGCGCCGGGTCGGGTTCGATCGCCTCGACGACGCGCCGCGGGTGCGGCTGAGCCATGTGGCGGCGCTGGTCAAATCGGCACCCATGGACCGGCCGATCGATCCTCAGGGCGGATCATCCGCCGATCGCCAGTGATGCTTCCGGTCACTTCAGGTCGAGCGGCCGGATCCAAAGGTTCCGCAGCCGGACCGCCGAGTTGTGCTGCTGGATCACCAGCGGGCCGGTCGCCGCCGGCGAGCTGTACGTCGGAAGCGTCTTGTGCAGCGTGCTGCCGAGGACCTGTTGGTGGTACTGAACCAGCACGCCGTTCCACAAGACGGTCATTCTGGCGGGCGCGACAACCTTTTCACCCTCCAGCCGCGGCGCGGTGAACACGACGTCGAACGACTGCCATTGGCCCGGTTTGCGGGCGGGATTGACCAGCGGCGGAGACTGGCCGTAAATCGCTCCGGCGATTCCATCGGCATAGATGCGGGCGTCGTGCGACTCGATGATCTGGAGTTCGTACTGGCCCTGGAAGAAAACGCCGCTGTTTCCCCAGTTCATCGGGCTGCCGTCGGCCTTCTCGGGCGTGGCCCATTCGAGGTGAAGCTGGCAGTCGCCAAAGGTCCGTTTGGTGGCCAGCCCCTTGGTCTTCAACACATTGATGGCGCCGTCTTCGATCGCCTCGTCGCCCGCGCCCTCCCACTGGGAGAGGTCCGTGCCGTCGAAAAGGAGAATCGCGTCGGAAGGGGGCTCCGCGGGCGTCTGGCCGGGTATGATCCTCTCCGGTTGAGGCCGATTGCGATCGTGGACCCGCCACGGCGAGCCGGGAAGCATCGGCGTATCG